>ENA-OPLO01000099-OPLO01000099.1-human-gut-metagenome-genome-assembly--contig:-NODE-99-length-27446-cov-2.473331_pt1 | contig 27446 bp, 20 predicted proteins | sample MGYA00241818_ERZ501721 | MGnify/ENA primary metagenome ERZ501721 (study PRJEB25962, sample SAMEA2042096) | human gut metagenome | biome: human gut; feature: human-associated habitat; material: faeces... | reverse complement strand
TGCAAATGCATTTGCAGCAGCCATTTAATTTAAAGGCGGTTACAACTATGAATGTTGATAAGAGAAAAACACAGGTGGAGGTTTTAGCACCAGCAGGTTCACTTGATATTATGAAAGCTGTTGTGGCGGCAGGGGCAGATGCCATATACTTGGGAGGCAATATGTTTGGAGCAAGGGCATTTGCCAATAATTTTAATGATGAAGAGCTTATCTGTGCTATTGAATATGCACATTTATTCGGTAGAAAGGTTTACCTGACAGTTAATACTCTTCTTAAGTCAAGAGAGATAGAGAACAGTCTTATAGAATATCTTATACCATTCTATGAGGCAGGTCTTGATGCAGTGATTGTACAGGATATGGGTGTGCTTAACCTTATAAGAAAACATTTTCCTGATATGGATATACATGCAAGCACACAGATGACACAGACCGGAGTGTATGGCAGCAGGCTTTTAAAGGAACTTGGTGCAACAAGAATAGTCACTTCAAGAGAGATGAATCTGCAGGAAATAAAGCAGCTTCATGAGAGATTAGATGTGGAGATAGAAAGCTTTGTGCATGGAGCATTATGTTACTGTTATTCGGGACAATGCCTGCTTTCAAGCTTTAACGGAGGAAGAAGCGGCAACAGGGGAAGGTGTGCCCAGCCGTGCAGGATGCCTTATGATGTGTATGATAACGGCGAAAAGATTAATAACAGAAACAACAGTTACGCATTAAGCCCTAAGGATATGTGTGCATTACAGATACTTCCTGATGTTATAGAAAGTGGAGTGTATTCTCTGAAAATTGAAGGTCGTATGAAGAATGTCACATATGCGGCTATGGTAACCCATATTTACCGTAAATATGTTGATATGTATCTTGAGAGGGGACGAAAAGGCTTCAAGGTAGATAAGCAGGATATTGATGACCTTTCAGATATATATAACAGAGGTGCATTTACTACAGGCTATTATGACAGCGTCAAGGGAAAGAAGATGATGTCACTGGGGCGTCCTAACCATATGGGAATTGAGTGCCTTAAGGTAGTATCTAACAAGGCAGGAAGAATTACATTTAAAGCATTAAAGAATGTAAACAGAGGTGATGTCTTTGAGATTGATAAGGAACATTCATTTGAGAGCGGAGCTGATGTGGCAGCAGGACAGACCTTGGTTGTTAATCTTCCTAAGAAATACCCGCTGTATGAGGGAAGAATTGTCAACAGAATGAATAATGCTAAGATTAAGGCATATGTAGCGGACAATTATGTCGGAATAACACCTAAGCTTCATGTAGATATGAGGCTTGTTGTAAGAAAGAATGAAAATATATCACTTACAGTAATGTATGATGGAATTGAAAAGACATGTACAGGAGAGATAGTTACCGAAGCACAGAGCCGTCCGGCCTCAGAGGAGGAACTGGTTAAGAATTTAAAGAAAACCGGCGATACATGTTTTGTGGTGGAAGATGCAGAAGTGCAGCTTGATGATGGTGTGTTTGTGCCTGTCGGCTGGATTAAGGAATTAAGAAGAAATGTACTTGAACAGCTTGAGACACATTTAAAGCACAGTCTTGTAAGAACTTATAATAAGCCTGAATGTGCAGAGCCTGACGATAGGGAGAATACTGATGATAATAATTATCAGGTAAGAAAAGCTGCATACCTTCATGATATAGCGCAGGTAAAGAAAGCAGCATCAGTTTCAGGTGTTGAAAGCATTTATCTTGATTATAAGATGTTTTATATGAATGATGAGAATTCATTAAAAGAGGCTGTAAAGCACTGTCAGTCACATGGAATATATGTATATATGTTCCTTCCACATATTCTTAAGGCAGAGAAATATGATAAGTTTAAGTGCTTGTGTGAGAAGGCTTCTGACTGTGGCATAGACAGGTTTGTATGCCGTAATATTGAGCAGATTGGTTTTCTTGGAAGTGACAACTGGAAGAAATTATCTGACAAGGTGCATATTATTACAGACAGCAGCATATATATATTTAATACATTTGCAAAAGATGAATTAAGAAGGCTGTGCAGTAATGCCGGGGTTATTCTTGACAGAATGACACTGCCGCTTGAACTTACAGATAAGGAGATGAAGCCTGTAATTGGAAGTGACACGGAACTTGTAGTATATGGGAATGTGCCTCTTATGGTATCTGAACAGTGTGTGAGAAGAACTTACGGAAGATGTGACGGAAGCTGGGGCAGCATTAATATTACAGGGCCGAAGGGCAGCTCTTATACGGTGGAAAGTATGTGTGAATTCTGTTATTCTTTAATGAATGGAGAAAAACTCAATCTTACAAAAGAAAATCCCGAAGAATGCGGTGTGTGTATAATTCGTTATGAATTTGACGAAAGTGAAGCAGATGATATACAATTAGTTATGACTGATGGAGTGAGTGGTGGTACTACAGGACATTTTCATCAGGCAATCGACTAAGATTAAGTGACTTGAATAAAGGAGATTGCTATGCAGTCAGTTTTTATTGAACTTACAAAATACATATTTGCTTTTCTAATGGCGTTTTATGTCCTTTCTGCTTACAGAGGAGCAATAATCCATAAGGAAGAAAAGAGAAAAGGAATATATATCCAGCAGTATATTATAATATTTGCGATACATTTTCTTGGATATTATGTGTTGTATCTTATGAAGGGTGAGACTAGATATATAGGCTTTTATTTTGTGCAGCTTATATATCTTATAATATTCATAGCATTTTATTATATATTGTATCCAAAGGCGTCAAGGCTTCTTGTTAATAATATGTGCATGCTGATGTCAGTTGGCTTTATTATGATAGCAAGGCTTAATTTTGACAAATGTGTTAAACAGTTTGTTATTGCTGTACTTGGAACGGTTATTATGTTTCTTGTTCCATGGCTTATCAAATCAGTTAAGAGTTTCAGAAACTTTGGATGGATATATTGCATTTCGGGACTTGTGCTTTTGTGTGCTGTTTTATTAGGAAATAAGGTGTATGGAGCCAATCTTACATTAAGCATAGGAGCATTTTCTGTACAGCCGGCAGAATTTGTTAAGATTTTGTATGTTATGTTTGTTGCTTCGATGTTTAATAAGTCAACAACATTTAAACAGACATGTATTGTTACAGTATTTGCAGCATTTCATGTTATTATACTTGTGCTTTCAACGGACCTTGGTGCGGCACTTATATTTTTTGTAGTATATATCGCAATGCTTTATATAGCAACAAGGAAGCTTTCATATGCCGGGGCAGGGCTGCTTGCCGGAGCAGGTGCATCTGTTATTGCATATAAGCTTTTTGCACATGTGAGAGCGAGAGTTATTGTATGGCGTAATCCGTGGGAATATATTGATACTAGCGGATATCAGATATGTCAGTCTCTTTTTGCAATTGGTATGGGATCGTGGTTTGGATATGGATTATGTCAGGGTATGCCTGATAAGATACCTGTAGCAGAGAAAGATTTTATGTTTTCTGCTATATCTGAAGAATTTGGACTCATATTTTCAATAGCTCTATTCTTAGTGTGCCTTAATAATCTTATTCTTATGATGAATATAGCTTCAAGATGTAAGACACTTTTTTATCGTCTTGTAGCTGTAGGACTTGGGGTTACATATGGGGTTCAGGTGTTCTTAACTGTGGGAGGTGCAATTAAGTTTATACCGATGACAGGTGTTACACTTCCTTTTGTAAGTTACGGTGGAAGCTCTATATTAAGCTCGCTTATAATGTTTGCTCTTATTAATGGAATGTACAATATGAGACAGGATGAAGGTGACAGGAAAGATGGCAGAAAACAAAAAACAGGACAGACGAAGAAAAAAACAAAACATACAAAGTGATATAGTTGATAATGAAAAGAAGAATCTGCGAAATAAAGAGACTAATATAATTGCATTCTTTTTTGTAGGACTTTTTCTTGCAACTATTGTGTATCTGTGTATATTTAATGTAAAAGATGCAGGAACAATTGTGAATAATCCTTACAATAAAAGAGTAGACAATCAGGAAAGCAAGGTTGTAAGAGGTGATATATTAGCAGATGACGGAGATGTACTTGCAACAACGCTTACGGATGAGGATGGTAATGAAACACGTTATTATCCTTATGATAATCTGTTCTGTCATTCGGTTGGATTTACTTCTCTTACAGGGATGAAGACAGGAATAGAACAGTCTCAGAATTATTTTCTTTTAAGTGAGACAGATAATGTGCTTGATCAGATTGGTAATGACCTGTCTGGAGGAAAAGCAAAGGGGCATAATGTTACAACAACACTTAATGTTGAACTTACTAAAGCGGCATATAAAGCACTTGGTAATAATAAAGGTGCAGTTATAGCGATGGAACCTGCTACGGGTAAGATTCTTGCAATGGTATCGAATCCATCATTTGATGCAAATGCAGTAAATACCGATTATGATGAGTGGATTACTTATGATAGTGCGGATTCGGTGCTTTTAAACAGGGCAACGCAAGGGCTATATCCACCTGGTTCAACATTCAAGATAATTACTGCTCTTGCATATATAAGGCAGAATCAGAATGATTATTATAATTATTCATATAATTGCGATGGACAGGCATATATATCTGGTGGAACTACTATTGCATGCTTTGATCATACGGCACATGGATATCAGGATTTAAGAAAAGCATTTGCTAATTCCTGTAATTCTGCATTTTCTACGATTGGAGCAGGACTTAATAAGACATCTTTCATGAATCTGTGCAGTACATTATTGTTTAATTCTAATCTTCCTGTAGGGTTTGAGTATTCTAAGAGTACAATGGCTGTAACACAGGATTCTTCGATAAGTGAGATGCAGGAGACTGGTATTGGTCAGGGAAGGACGATGATGACACCGCTTCACAATATGATGATAGCGGCTAGTGTTGCTAATGATGGCGTTATGATGACTCCTTATATTGTTGACAGTATAAGTGACAGTGAGGGAAGAATGGTTGTTAAGAATAAGCCAACAGAGGCAGGAACTGTGATGTCAGCAGAAGAGGCAGAATACCTTACAGAATGCATGAGAGAGGTAATAACTTCTGGTACAGGAAATTCTATGAAATATTCATCATATGAAGCAGCAGGAAAGACCGGTTCGGCACAGTATGATGACTCTGACAGATATCATAGCTGGTTTACGGGCTTTGCACCTTATGATAATCCCCAGATAGCAGTATGTGTGATTCTGGAAGGGGGTTATTCTGGTGTGTCAAGTGCACAGGTAGTAGCAAAAGCTGTGTTTGATACATATTTCGGCTATTGATATTGAAGTCGTGAGAATGTATAATATTGTTTAGTGATTAATTGCATGATTATGAGGAATGATGATGAATACTGTTAACTATATCACTCCGTCAGATGGTGACATATATCTTGTTAATAACCAGACATATGTTAATTCTGGTGGGACTGATTTTGATAAAATATATAATAATATTACTGTGGATGATTCTCTTGAGAATATTTTTGCCGGAGCAGCAAAAGAATTTGGAATCAATGAGAATTTTCTTAAAGCTGTAGCACAGGCAGAATCAGGGTTTGATCCGGATGCTGTATCGTATTGCGGAGCACAGGGAATAATGCAGCTTATGCCATATACGGCAGAAAGCTATGGTGTTACGGATCCTTTTGATGCCAGACAGAATGTATATGCCGGTGCACAGATGTTATCAGAGCTGTTAGACAGTTATGATGGTAATGCTACGCTTGCTCTTGCAGCATATAATGCTGGCAGTGGTTCAGTACAGAAGTATGGAGGAGTGCCTCCGTATGAAGAAACGCTTAATTATATCAGCAAGATTAATGATATATTAGGTGGTGCACTTGCTAATGACTCAACAACCGTTGATGGTGCATATGCTACAGATTTTACTGCAGCTTCTGATGTGAATGCTCCTGATACAATTACAGGGAATTATGCCAGTAAACATACAGCGACTGAAAGGACAGGAAGCAGTTATAAGGAACAGGATAACAGTTCGCTTATAAGTTATGAGGAGTATCTGTATGTATGTGAAACATATAAGGATATCCTTGCTAAATTATTTTCGGCAATATCTGCAGATAAAGGTGACAATTTAGCTGCAGAATTGTATAATATAGTCACAGGAACCGGTTCAGAAAGAATTGGTGTAACAGGAACGGATATTATTAATAATAGCAGTGATGAACAGCAGTACATAAAGACTGGAACATATTATGGACAGATAGAGGCAAATGTTCAGCTTATTAACAGAATGCCTTATGATAATGTATATAAGAATGATCCACAGTCAGTATATCAGGCACAGGCATCTATGATAAGTCCACTTGTTATTAAGCTTTTGGAACAGTAATCCGGACTAACAGGAAAGAGGGGAATGATATGAGTGGTAGCCGAATTAAAGTGACATTGTACAACAGAACATTTAAAGAGATTGATATGTCAGATTTTACAAGAATAACAGAAGGGATTTTTTCTAACAGAGATGATATTGTAGAGGTTGCATTTCCGGAAGGGGTAGAGGTAATAGCACCTAATGCTTTTGAAAACTGCAGGAGACTTGAGAAAGTTGAGTTTCCAAAGTCCCTTAAATCAATTGAAAATGAAGCGTTCATTAATTGCCTTAGTCTTAAAGAAGCGGACTATGGAAAGAATGTAACAGTTGCACCTGATGCATTTAAGGGATGTATTAATTTATAATTTCATTAATTGATAAGAAGCCTTTAGTGGCTTCTTATTTTTTGCAGACATATCATACTAAAAACTTGACAAATATTTCTGCATAATATAGGATTTCTTACAGTGGCCTGACTATGCGTTGGTGCTGTATACGTGGGCTTGCGAAAGATTTTTAGAAATTCAGCACAGAAACGAGGAAGATAATGAGTAAGAAAAAGACATTTGTTACACTTGAACAGCTTAAGGAAATCGACAAAACATATCCGACTCCTTATCATCTCTATGATGAGAAGGGAATCAGAGAGAACGCTAAGAGATTAAAGGAAGCATTCTCATGGAATAAAGGTTATAGAGAGTATTTTGCTGTGAAGGCTACTCCTAATCCATATATTTTAAAGATATTAAAGGATTATGGCTGCGGTGTTGACTGTGCATCTATGGCAGAGCTTATGATGGGCTATGCTCTTGATTATAAGCCGGAAGAGATTATGTTCTCATCTAATGATACTCCAGCAGAAGAGTATGCATATGCTAATGAGATAGGTGCTACTATCAATCTTGATGATATTACTCATATTGAGTTTCTTGATAAGATATTAGACGGTAAGTTTCCTGAAACAATGAGCTGCCGTTACAATCCGGGCGGATATTTCCAGCTTGGAACATCTATTATGGATAATCCGGGTGATGCCAAATATGGTATGACACATGACCAGATTATTGAAGCATTTAAGATATTAAAGAGCAAGGGGGTTAAGCATTTTGGTATCCATTCATTCCTTGCAAGTAATACAGTATCTAATGAATATTATCCAACACTTGCTAAGATTTTATTCGAGCTTGCAGTTGAGTTAAGAGACAAAACAGGTGCAGATATTAAATTCGTAAATCTTTCAGGCGGTGTTGGCGTTGCTTACAAGCCAGATCAGGAGCCTAACGATATTGCAGTTATCGGTGAAGGAGTACACAAGGTATATGATGAGGTTCTTGGTGCGGCCGGAATGGGTGATGTTGCAATCTATACAGAGCTTGGAAGATTTATGCTTGCTCCATATGGCTGTCTTGTAACTAAGGCAATTCATGAGAAGCATATCTATAAGGAATACATCGGAGTTGATGCATGTGCATCTAACCTTATGCGTCCGGCAATCTATGGTGCATATCATCATATTACTGTTGCAGGTAAAGAGGATGCACCTTGCGACCACAAGTATGATGTCACAGGTTCTTTATGTGAGAACAGTGATAAGTTCGCAATTGACAGAATGCTTCCTAAGATTGATATGGGTGATTATCTTATTATCCATGATACAGGAGCACATGGTTTTTCTATGGGATACCAGTATAATGGAAAGTTAAGATCAGCAGAGCTTCTTCTTAAGGAAGATGGCAGTGTTCAGATGATCAGACGAGCAGAGACAATAAAGGATTACTATGCTACATTTGATTTCTGTGATGCGTTGGATAAGTTGAATTTAAAATAAACGAGGTTTGATATATTGAAGAATTTAGGTTATATAGCAGGCGAAATTACAAAGGGAAAGAATCTTTCAGAAAATCTTTTAAAGTATGGTAATGGAATGTGTTCCATGTATAATGGGCTTGGATTTATCAAAATGTCCATGAATTATTATACTGTACTTGATATTGCAAGAGATTTACAGAATGATAAAGATCTTCTTAACATGATTAACAGACTTAATGAGCTTGTGGAGCGTTTCGTGGAGAATGATGAATGTGATGATTATGAGGCATTCAACGAACTCAATTCATTCCGTGAACAGATTATTGAGATTATGGAAGTTATAACAGCTTATGTTGACAGATTAAGAATATATGAGCATGTACTTAACAGAGTTGAGTACAGATTTAACGAAGGTGAACTGGATTACGACTACTATAATACCTATATGACTAATGAGATTATGCATTATATATTGTCTGACAAGGATAATGTTGTTATTAATGGTAAGATTTCAGAGATAGTAGGACAGCTTCCTGTAAGAATGTTAAAGGACAGATTCTTTGAGCATATCAGAGATGCATTTACACTGTATCATGGTGCTGGAAAGGATTCGATAGATGATTTCTATTACACCTTAAGCACAAGTGCGATGCTCTCAGGTGAGGCGGGGTTTGATAAGTTCCCGGATGTCTATGATATATATAACACACTTGCAGGGGCTGATTACAGAAATATTGATAAAGACGAATATGTAAGACTCAAAGGAGCACTTGATATTGCAACTGAGAAGATGACAGATTATGCTGATGTATATGTGCTTCTTACACAGGTTGTTAATGATGCACTCACAGTTGTCCTTACAAGAAGAAATACACTTGACAGAATAGAAGAGATAGAGAATGCCAAGAATGTTTTAAGTAAGACGAGAAATGCTTATGTTACAGGTGAAAGATTTGAAGATATTTCAGAAGATTTTGCTGCATTTGAAGGAAAACAGGAAAGAATTCTCGAGGCAGTATCATCTGGTGATTATGCAATAGAATACAGCCTTGCTAACTTTGTGGATGAGCTTAAGGAATATGAGCTTTTATCTGCATATAATGCTTTGTCTAAAACACTTAAGTTACAGTCAGGCAGTGATTTTGTTAAACTTGAATCAGAGGTATTTGCTGAGATTCCTGATAATTCTTATGCTGATGAGACGGCAGAAAAGCTTATTATGGAACTTGACGACAGTTTTAAAAACATGAATGTAATGGTTAAGAGAGCTGTTATGGCATCAGTGCTTTCAAGTCTTCCGGTATTCTTTAACAATACGGAAGAGATACAGGCTTATATTAATAATTCTCTTATGCAGTGCAATGATGATGCAGAGCAGAAGGCAGTTGTTGAGATTATTAAGACAATGATAAGTGATAACTAATGCAAATGTGCTGATGTGCATATGAGAAGTTTAAGTTTTTTGGGGGATGTTAAGTTGAAGTGGTATAGATATCTTTATCTTGGGGATAACGCAAGAAAAGCAAAATACAAAACATTTGGTCTTATCAGAAAGAGCAGATTTACCATAGATACTTATATTGTTGCAATTTCTGTCAATCCTGATAATATTCTTGATGTTTATTCAGCAAATATGCTGAAACAGCCACATTTTAAGAATAAATCATACAGAGATAAAGTGTATGTTGTAGGACTTGCGAAGGGCAGGGATGAGGCACTTGAACTGGTAAGATGCATAGTTGACGACACATATTCCCATACAGGAGGCGTTGATGTCGCTGGTTATCTTAGGTTTGGCACAGAATTAAGGAAGGGCAGCTGACATGCTGCTGGAAAGGTGGGGCTATGCTGCATGTTTTATTGCTTATACTTAAGATAACAGGCATAGTTATCGCGTGTATTTTAGGACTTGTAATAATTGTTGTGGCAGCAGTTCTTTTTGTGCCGGTAAGATATAAGGCTGATGCTGATTATCATGGTAAGTTCAAGACACATGCGAAATTGTCATGGCTTGGAATATTAAGGGTGCTTGTTTCGTATGATGAAGAACTTGCAATTAAAGCCAAGGCACTTTTTATTACAATTTACAGTAATAATCAAAAAAAAGAAAAAACTTCAAAACATAGGACATCAAAGAAGAAAAAAACAAAACACTCAGAAGAAAATATTTTTTCTGTAAACGACGATGAAGCCAAGAAGCTTACGGAAAATGAGGAAAAACCACAGATTAAGATGGCTGAGGCTGTGAGTGACACTAAAGAAGATACACAGGCTGTTAAGAAAAATGTGGAAGATATTAAAGAGTCTGCAGAGAGTCTTAAAGAGACTGTATCAGAAGATGAATCTAAGACCACACAGAATAAGAACTTCTTTGATAAAGTTAAGGATAAATGCTTTGTAATATATACAAAGATTAAAGAGATAATAAACCTTGTAAAGGATACAGTAAAAAAGGTTTCCGGAGCGGCTGACAAGCTTAAAGAAAAAGTGAAGAAAGCAAAAGAATTTGTGACAGATGAGGATAATAAGGCACTTTTTCATTTTTTTGTGGAACAGTTAAAGACACTTATTAAGGTTATTAGACCTAAGAAATACAGAATTAATGCAAGACTTGGATTTGAAGACCCGGCGACAATGGGCAAAGTGCTTGCTTATATATCAATCTTTTATGGTATGTCAGGAGTTGACCTTTCTTTAGAACCGGTATTTGGTGAGAATATTAAAGAGGGCAGTATATTCCTGAAAGGAAATATACGTATATTTTCAGTGCTTGTGATAGCGTTAAGAGTGTATAGAAATGAACAGTTTAAAAAGTTTATTTCCAGATAGAGAAGGTTATGTTATAATGTTAACAGTACTTCACAAAACAAGGAGGTCAAAATCCCTCTCCTCATCATAGGATTCGGATTTTGCTTCGCAAAACAAGGAGGGATTTTATGGCAGAGAATAATTTTGATTCAACAGTTGCATCACTTTTTAAGGGAATGGATGCATTTATATCAGCTAAGACTGTTGTTGGTGATGCGGTTACGGTTAAGGATACAATTATCCTTCCGCTTGTTGATGTTTCGTTTGGAGTTGGAGCAGGAGCATTTGCAGGGGATAAGAAGAATAATGCCGGTGGTGGAATGACCGGAAAGGTTACACCGAGCGCGGTTTTAGTTATTCAGAATGGTGCAACCAAGCTTGTTAATATTAAGAATCAGGATACTGTAACTAAGATTCTTGATATGATTCCTGATGTTATTGACAAATTCAAGGGTAAGGATGAAAAGGTTGTAACTGATGCAGATATTGATGAAGCTATTGAAGATGCAGCAGAGTAGTTTTTCATAAACATATGTAATGTGCATATTATATAACATACTTATTAAGGAAGTATATATATGTGCAGACTGCTTGGATTTATATTCTTCTGGATTGCTGTTGGCATGATAATAACACTGTTTATAATGGACAATGTATTCTTGTGCGTATGCATAATAATTACATTGATTGTTGTGGGTTATAACATGTTCTGCCAGTAATCAGAACAATATATTGTGCTTTTGAGAGAATTTTGAAGAAAATTCTTGAAAAATGTGTTGCAAAATATTTTTTTATCTGATACAATAATTTCTGTTGTGGGTAAATTACCCAATACCGGTAAGGAGGTGTTATTGAAATGGCTAAGTGTGCAATTTGCGAAAAAGGTCCTCACTTTGGTAATGCAGTGAGTCATTCTCATAGAAGATCTAATAAAGTTTGGAATGCTAATGTTAAGTCTGTTAAAGTAAAGGTTAACGGAAATGCTAAGAAGATGTATGTTTGTACTTCATGCTTACGTTCTGGTTTAGTTGAGCGTGCATAATCTATGAGCTTTAAAGTTAATACCAGTATATTAAGGTGAATTGCGCAAAACGCGATTCACTTTATTTTTTGGACATTCATTTGATAATCAAAGTTTAATAAAGAATTCGAAAATGTGTTTATTTTTCTGTAGAAAGATAGTATAATATTTGTGCTATTTATATACATATTTTTATGTAAAGTTTGACTGCGCGAAACTTGCATCCGTATTACGGGTGTTAACAAATACAAGCCGCAGTATTGGAGGACTATCTATGAAGGGAACTTTGGAGAATAAACTTGGAAAAGTTTCGATTGATTCGGAAGTTATTGCACAGTACGCAGGTTCTACAGCAGTTGAGTGCTTTGGAATTGTGGGTATGGCTGCTGTCAGCATGAAAGACGGACTTGTTAAGCTTCTTAAAGGAGACAGCCTTACAAGAGGAATCAGTGTGGTTATAGATGAGAATAATCTTATTGAGATTGATTTTCATGTTATTATATCTTATGGTGTAAGCATTGCTGCAGTAGCAGATAATCTTATTGAGAATGTTAAGTATAAAGTGTCAGAATTTACCGGCCTTGAGATTAAGAAAATCAACATATATGTTGAAGGCGTAAGAGTAATTGATTAATTGAAATATTGTTATAATGCTTAATTGCAGAATGGAGGATAATCGTGGCAACTAATACAATAGATGCAGCACTTGTGCAGAAGATGTTTCTTGCAGGAGCTAAAAACCTTGAGTCTAAGAAAGAATGGATTAATGACCTTAATGTTTTCCCTGTACCAGATGGTGATACAGGTACTAACATGACTCTTACTATTATGTCAGCAGCTAAGGAAGTAAGTTCTATTGCTAACCCTAATATGGAGAATCTTTCTAAGGCTATATCATCAGGTTCGTTAAGAGGTGCAAGAGGTAACTCAGGTGTTATCTTATCACAGCTCTTAAGAGGCTTTACTAAGGAGATGAAGGGTGTAACTGAGATTACTGTTGAGACACTTGCACTTGCAACAAGCAGAGCTACAGAGACAGCATATAAGGCAGTTATGAAGCCAAAGGAAGGAACAATCCTTACAGTTGCAAAGGGTATTTCTGATAAGGCTGCTGAGATTGCATCACAGACAGATGATATTGAAGAGGCTATGCGTATAATTATTGAACATGCTGAATATGTACTTTCTAAGACACCTGATATGCTTCCTGTCCTTAAAGAAGCGGGAGTTGTGGATTCAGGCGGACAGGGACTTGTTGTTGTTCTTAAGGGAATGTATGATGCACTTACAGGAAAGGTTACAGATTTTTCTATAACAGAGAGTAAGCCATCCAATGAACAGACAGTTCCGGGCGCAGGAAAGGGAGCTGCTGTAGAGAATGTAGATATAAAGTTCGGTTATTGCACCGAGTTCATAATTATGCTTGATAAGGAATTTGATGAGAAGACTGAAGCAGACTTCAAAGCATTCCTTACATCGATAGGTGATTCTATAGTATGTGTTGCTCTTGATGATATTGTTAAGGTTCATGTGCATACTAACCATCCAGGTCAGGCATTTGAGAAGGCCTTGGAATATGGTCAGCTTACTAAGATGAAGGTCGATAATATGCGAGAGGAGCATAACCAGAAGGTTGTTGCACAGTCAGAACTGCAGGCGGCAGCAGCTAAGCAGGCTATGGAGAAAAATTCTGAAGCTGAACAGAAAAAAGCTGAGCCAGCTAAGGATTTTGGATTTATCACAATTGCACCGGGAAGTGGAATCGCAGAGATTTTTAAGGGACTTGGTGTTGATGAAGTTATTGAAGGCGGTCAGACAATGAACCCTTCGACAGAGGATATCCTTAATGCAGCAGATAAGATTAATGCCAAGACAATATATGTTCTTCCTAATAACAGCAATATTATTCTTGCAGCTAACCAGGCAGCATCAATTGTTGAAGACAAGGAACTTATTGTTATCCCTACTAAGACAGTACCACAGGGAATTACAGCTATGATTAACTTTGAGACAACACGCAGTGCTAAGGATAATGGCGATGCGATGACAGACAGTCTTTCAACAGTTAAGTCTGGACAGCTTACTTATGCTGTAAGAGATACATCAATTGACGGCAAGGAGATTAAGAAGAATAATTATCTTGGATTAGGTGATAAGGGACTTGCTGCAGTTGGTACTGATATGGATGAGACTCTTCTTGAGATGATTGAGTCAATGATGTCGGATGAAGCTGAACTTATAAGTGTTTACTATGGAGCTGATGTTGAAGAAGCTGCTGCCGAGGCAGTTGTTTCTAAGATTGAAGAAAAGTTCCCTGATGTAGATGTTGAACTTCAGTTTGGTGGACAGCCGGTTTATTATTATATTGTATCTGTTGAGTAAGAATTATGAATATAACAGAATTAAAGGGAATCGGCGCTAAGACAGCTGAGAATTTTAACAGGCTTTCGGTATACACAGTATCGGATCTCGTGGGGTTATACCCACGGGATTACGATGTATACCATGAGCCTGTTTTTGTTAAAGATATAAGCCATGAATCAGAGCATACAGAGATAGCTGTTGAAGGACAGGTATGCAAAAGCCCGGATATATATGGGAGCGGCAGGCTTAAGATATTAACTGTGACTATAAAGGATTATAATGGCGACTCCATAAAATGCAGCTGGTATAACATGCCATTTTTAAAGAATACATTAAGGCTTGGAACAAGATATGTATTCAGGGGAAGGCTGGTTAATAAAAGAGGCTGGTTATTAGAACAGCCGAAAATGTATACACTTGCCCAGTACAAGGAACTTCAGGGAACACTGCAGCCAATATATCCTCTGACTAAAGGTCTTACTAACAATACTGTTACTAAGGCAGTTGCACAGGCACTTGAAAAATACAGCGCGGGACTTGAAAAGGAATATATACCTGATTATATAAGAAAGAGATATTCGCTTGCTGAGCATAATTTCAGTGTTGTTAATATACATTTTCCTAAGACAATGGAAGAATATGTTCAGGCGAGACACAGACTTGCGTTTGAAGAGTTTTTTTTATTCACGCTAGCAACTCTTTCATTAAAGAGTGCAAATGAACACATACCGAACAGCTATGTAATACCAGAAAGCAAAGAAAAGGATCAATTCCTTGAAAGCCTGTCATATTCACTTACTAATGCACAGTTAAGGACTGTGTCAGAGGTTGCACAAGATATGTCAGGTGAACACCTGTGCAGCCGTCTGATACAGGGGGATGTAGGCTCAGGAAAGACAGTTGTTGCAACAATTGCACTTATCAATACGGTTATTGCAGGATATCAGGGAGCATTGATGGCACCAACAGAGGTTCTTGCAAGACAGCATTATGAATCGTTTGTTAAAGGCTTTGAAAAAGCGGGACTTGATATCAGAGTTGAACTTCTTGTTGGTTCAATGACAGCGAAACAGAAAAAGGAAGCATATGCAAGGATTGCAGATGGAACTGCCGGAATAATAGTAGGAACGCATGCGTTGATACAGGAAAAGGTTGAATATAAAGAACTGGCACTTGTTATAACAGATGAGCAGCACAGATTCGGAGTAAACCAGCGCCGTGACTTTTCACAGAAAGGGAAAAGCCCGCATATTCTTGTAATGAGTGCAACGCCAATACCAAGAACATATGCCTTAACAATCTATGGTGACACCGATGTATCTTCAATTAAGAGTAAACCTAAAGGTAGAAAAGAAATAAAAACAATAATTAAGAGTGAAAAAGAATTAGTACAAGTATATGATATGATGAAAAGAGAAATAGATAATCATCATCAAGTATATATTGTTTCACCTTTGATAGAAGACAGTGAAGTAATAGATTTAACAACTGTAAATGAAATAAAAAGAAATATTGAATTATATTTTAATAAGACAGTTAAGTCAGCAATATTACATGGAAAATTATCTAAGACTGACAAAGATAAAATAATGGATGATTTTAAGAATGGTAAAATAGATGTGTTAATATCAACAACTGTTATTGAAGTTGGTATTGATGTTAAAAATGCTACTATGATGATAATATATGATGCAGAACGTTTTGGACTTGCAACACTTCATCAACTTAGAGGTAGAGTTGGAAGGAATGAATATGATTGTACTTGTATATTAATAGGTGATGAATCTTGTGAAAGATTAAAAGTGTTATGTGAAAGTAATGACGGATTTTATATAACTGAAAAAGACTATGAAATGCGTGGCGAAGGTGATTTATTTGGTGTAAAACAAAGTGGAGATATGTCATTTAAAATAGCTAATTTACATGAAGATATGAAAATACTTTTACAAGCAAGAGATGATTCAAAAGAATTTTTTAATCAAAATAAAGATAATAATTTTGAAAATTATAAAGAATATGCTAAAATTATAAATGAGCTTACGAAGTTAGATTAAATTAAAGGAGTGATAAGAAATGGGAAGAGCACATGAAGTAAGAGCAAAAGCAATGGCCGCAACTGCAGCTAAAAAATCTAAATTATATTCAATTTATGCAAAGGAAATTTATCAAGCAGCTAAAGGAAATCCAGACCCAGCTACAAATGATGTTTTAAGAAGAGTAATTGAAAAAGCAAAGAAAGAACAAGTACCAGCTGATGTTATTAATAGAAATATTGATAAAGTAAAAAAAGGTGTTGCTGAAGATTATCAAACAGTAGAATATGAAGCGTTCGCTCAAGGTGGAAGTTCATTAATTATTAAATGTTTAACAGATAATTCTAATAGAACAATTAGTTTTGTTAAAACAGTATTTAATAAGTGTGGTGCTAAAATGGCTGGACAAGGAGCAGTTAGTTTCATGTATGAACATTTAGGTGTTGTTGGAATTAAAGGACACAGTGAAGAAGAAGTTATGGATGCACTTATTAATGGTGATGTTGAACCTAATGATATTGAAGTTGAAGATGATGGAACTGTAGTTGTTTATACAGAAGTTCCTGATTTAAATAATGCTAAAAAAGCATTAGAAACAGCATTCCCTGGTATAACATTTGAAATTGATGAAATATCATATTTCTCAAAAGATACTGTTACACTTGAAGGAGAAGATAAAGAAAAATTTGAAAGATTACTTGATATGTTAGATGAACTTGATGATGTAAGTAATGTTTATCATAACGTAGAATTATAGTCTAATAATTAATTATGAAATATCAAATAAAACACTTTTATTTGATATTTTTTTATGTTATAATTTTGATAGAATTTTATACTATATAAAATTATAGTATTTGGATGGGAAGTGAACTAATGTTACTTAATAAAATAGGATTATATATATTAGCTAAAGCATCATGGATAACACGACCATTTACAACTTTATCATTATTGTTAGATGGAATTGTATATACAGTTGTGGCATATGTATACAAGATTTTTATTTTGATGGCACAAATAAAGTTTAGTGAAATTTATAAAATATTAGAACCATTAATAGATAGGGTTAAAGCATTAATAATGGTACTTGTTATGTTTAAACTTGGAAAATCATTAATTGAATATATGATTGATCCGGCAAAAGCGACTGATAAGAATGTGGGTGGTGCAGCTCTTGTTAAGAATTTATTCTTTACTGCAGCACTTTTAATACTTTATCCATTTATTTTTGGCGTTATGAGTGATATAAGCTTATTAATCATTGGTTCACAAGATGGAAATTATGAATATATAGGAAAACTTGTTGATGCTGGTGGTGGCGGTGACACAGGTCTTCTTGCTAGATTTATTTGGGGATCAGATGTAGATATGAATGAAATGGATGTAGGAGGCTGGCTTGCTCATCAAACATTCACTATATTTTTACATGATATTTCTTCAGATGGAAGTGGATTTTCCACTGAAACAGTTGATGCTGAAATAGAAGAAGATGGTAAATATGTATTTACGAAAGCACATAATTTAGTTGATGAAATAGATATAACTGTTGAATATACTTTACCATTTGTAAGTACAATTATGGGACTTTATTTAATATATAGTATAGCGGTTGTTTCAATAGAAATTGGTGTTAGAATGTTTAAAATGATAATTCTTCAAATATTAGCACCTCTTGCAATAATAACTATTATTGATAAAGGAATATCTTCTCCAACATTTAAAACTTTTTGTAAAACATATATATCAGTATTTTTAGAGGCAATAACAAGAATAGCAATTGTGTTTATAGTTACTACTTTTGTAGGTGCGTTTATGGATCCAGATAGGCTTACAAGTTTCTTTGGTAGTCCTGATTTAATTACTGAAAATGTTATAACGAGAGGTCTTATTTGTATTGTTGTTTTAGTTGCTGGATATAGAATCGTTGGAATTTTACCTAAATTTATAGATCAAGCACTTGGCACAAGTATGGCAGGCTCAGCAAGCGGTAGTGGATTTGGAAAATTTGCTGCTGGTCTTGTTGGAGGAGCTATTGGATTTGGAAGTGGTCTTGTTACTGGTATAGCTGGTGGCGCTGGAGTTCTTGGTACTGCTGGTAACATGCTTAGTGGAGCAGTTGGAGGTTATCAATCTGGTGGTAAAGGTAAAAACGTTGCTGACTTCTTTAGAAATCAATCTGCAAATGCACAAGCAAATAGAGATAGAGCTGCTAGAATTAATGCAGCTGGTGGAGGACTTGCATATGCAAGAGGAAGAGCCGAAGGTGCACTTGGTATAACAGCAGCGCAAAATGCGAAAGCTGCAAGATATGAAAGAGAACAAAAAGCATATGAAGCAGTTGATGCAGCTAGAATCGCTGAAATTGAAAATCAAAAAGGTGAAAATGGACTTGCATACGGTAAAAGTGCTGATGATTATGTAAATAGACAAATGGAACAAGTATATAACAACGATAAACAAATGCAAATATATGCACTTGAAGAACAAAAAATTAGAAACAGCAATATGACAAGTGAGAAGAAATATAGTGAACTTGCAAATCTTAATGCTAGAAAAGAAGCAAGAAAAGCTAAACTCGATGCTGGACTTGATGTTAATGGTCAAAGACAATTTGGTAGAGCTGATTATCAAAAATCATGGAATAATGCATATAGTGGTGCAAATGGTAGTGCAGTACAAAGTGCAAATAGAACACTAAGTCATACAGGAAGAAGTGGAAGAGTAGCAGCAAATAGTGGAGATAGAGCAACAATTCAAGCTGGTGGACAAGCGGCAAGTTCAAGAAGAGAAGGAGTAGTAAACTCTGGAAGTTATCAAAGAGGTCAAGGACAAAGTGGAAAATAAAATATAAATTGTAGTATTTAGAAAGGAAAAGAGAATATGAACAATTATTTAATACCTGCTAATAGTAAGAAAAGTCAATTGATATTTAATGTTTTTAGAATTATTGATTTAATAATACTTTTAACAGGTGCATTTATAACGACTATGCTTATGTTTATATTTAAAGGTGATACAGTTAAAGAACTAGCAATTAAACTAGCCCCTGTAGGAATATGCTTGTTTTTAGTAATGCCGTTGCCTTTTTATCATAATGTACTTGTATATTTACAAGAAGTTGTTATATATTTCATGAACCCAAGAAGATATTATTGGAGAGGATGGTGTGCTAGATATGTCGCAAATGATGACGAACAAAAAAAAGATTGATACTAAAAATCAAAAATATGCTGAAAATTGGTTACCAATTAGAGGTATTCAAAATGGAGAAATTATACTTGATAATGGACTTAGAGTTACAGGAGTAAAAATAAGACCAAGAAATATATTTATTCTTGATTATGATTCTCAAAATAATGCTATATTTAACTTAAGAAGTTTCTATAATACACTTGATTATCCATTCTGGCTAATTATATCAGATAGACCAGTAGATATTAATGTGTATCTTGCTCAACTTAAATTATTATATAATTCAGTACAAGTTCAAGCAATTAGAAAACTAGTAAGAGAAGATATAGATAAAGCAAACTTATTTATGAGTAAAGAAGTAAATGTTACTGATACAGAATACTTCATATTATTTAAAGATAAGAGACCAGAAATAATACAAAAAAGAATACAAAATCTTGTTTCAGGACTTGCTGGAGTAGGACTTCAATCAGCTCAAACAAGTAATGATGATTTAAGAATGTTATTAGATGGATTCCTAAATGGTGGAGATTCATATAATTTTGGGACGGTGATTAGTCAATGAGTGTAAGTTTTAAAAGTCAATTAGCTCCTAAGAGTTTAGAATTTAAACCATCTGAAATGATAATAAGTGATAAATATTGTGCAATACTTACAATAATAAGTTATCCAAAATCAATTTCAGAAGGTTATCTTGCTAATCTTACTCAAATAGGTGGAGTTAAGGTATGTATTAAACATATTCCAATTGCATTCTCAGTACTTTCTAAAATGTTAAATAAAGAAATTGCTGATATGAAAGCAAGATATCAAAATGAACACGATCATACTATTCAAGAACAAATTAGACAAGATTATGAAAGTATAGATAATTTTATTCAAATGTTAACAGCAACTCAAGCAAGAATATTTGATTTTCAAATGCACTTGTTTATATCAGCTGATTCACATGAAGAACTTGAAAATAAAAAGGTACAAGTTAAAAATTATTTAGATGCGATGGGAATGAAAGGGTTAGTTCTTAGATTTGAGCAAGAAAAGATACTTCAAAGTATGCTTCCAATATTCCCTGAAAATGATATAGAAGAAAGAGTAGGTACTCCAATACCATCAGTTACAATTGCAGCAATGTATCCATTTGTATTTGATAGTATTAAAGACCCTGGACTTTCATGTTTACTTGGTGTTGATTATTCAGGCGGAGTTATCTTATTTAACCAATTTCTATATCAAACTAAAAAAGAATTCAATAGAAATAATGCTAATATGATTATTCTTGGTACATCTGGTTCAGGTAAATCAACAGCTGCTAAAGTATTACTTAGAAGTAATATTAGAAATGGTCATAAGATAGTTGCAATAGACCCTGAAGGTGAACTTGAAGAAATGACTAGACTATATGGTGGAGACTTCATTGACTTAGGTCGTGGTGGCGATTTCGGTATGATAAATCCGCTAGAAGTCGTACTTGATGCTGATGAAGAAGAAATGGCTGAAGGTACTGGATATGCAGTTTTAACAAGAACTCTTCAAACATTAAAAGCGTTTATGAAATACTATAGTCCAGATATAGAAGAGGATGTATTAACACTGTTTAGTGAAGTAGTACAAGATACATATAAAAGATATAAAATAGATTATAATACTGATTTTAGTAAAATAACATCACATGATTATCCAACTTTTGATGATGTATATGCCACTATAAAAGGAAGACTTTTATCAATGACTGAACATACTCATGAAAGAGATATCATGGAGAGATTAGAACTTAAAATAAGACCTTTAACAAAAGAATTAAGATATTATTTTACAGGTAAAACCACTATTGATACTGATGCAGATTTCATTGTGTTTAACATTCGTGAACTTATGAATGCTGATAGTAATATAAGAAATGCATTATTCTTCAACATATTAAAATATGCTTGGGGTTTAACTCTTGATAGAGAAGTTAATACAATTCTTATGGTTGATGAAGCACACATGCTTCTTGCAGACCAAAATACATTAGGAGCAGAATTCCTTGCTCGTATTCAAAGACGTAGTCGTAAATATAATACTGGAACTATTATTATTACACAACAACCAACAGATTTTGCAGCGCCTAATGTAGTAGTTCATGGTAAAGCAATATTTGATAATGCTTCTTATTATTTAGTAATGGGTCTTCGTAAACAAGCAGTAGATGATCTTTCTAAGTTAGTAGATTTAAATGATCAAGAAAAAGATTCAATTAAGAGATATAGTCAAGGACAAGCATTGTTTGTTTGTGGTAGTAGAAGAATGAGAATTAACGTAATAGCTACTCAACAAGAATTAGAATCATTCGGTTCAGGTGGAGGACTATAAGATTTATCCACTTAAAGGATGTGAAGTATGGACGAAAATTATAACGAAGAAAATTTTGATGAACAAGAAAAACAAAATATAAGTAGAAGAAATGATACTGGTGTAGTCGGAAGATTAAACCAGTTTTCGTCTGGCTTTAAAGCGGGGCTTTTGGGTACAGAAGATAAAACAAAAGAAAGAATAAATAAACGTGGGACTAATGAACTACGTGGAGTAGATAAAGAATCAGGAAAAATGAATCCTGATGGAAATAATAAAAAGCCTGAGAATAAGTCAGGACTTGAAAAGAAAGATGGACTTGGGAAAAAAGATAACAATAAAAAACAAGGTGCTGCTGATAAAACAGGTATGAAGAAACCAGGACTTCCTGGTAAACTTGGAGAATCTGCTAATAAAACTTTGGATGCTGCAGCTAAACTTAAAAAAGCAAAATTATTGTTACTTAAATTAAAAATTGCTGGTATAGTTGCTGGCATTTTACTTGTTGTATTTATAATTGCATATTTGTTTACTGTTATTGATAACTTCTTTTCATCAATTGTATTGAATTTCTTTGTACCAGAACAAAAAGAAGATGATTTAGAAGGTCTATATACTGATAGTAAATATTTAAGAGACCCTGATACTGGAGAAATGTATACATGGCCAGAATTAATTAAGGTTCTTAATAATGATGATGCTTGTGAAGCAAATTTTTGGGAAAATTTAAAAGAAAATGTTTTTAAGATTTGGGATGAAAACTTTAAAGATGCTTGTCAACTTATGAGATATATTAAACAAAAAGTTGAAAAGTATGAAACTACATACATGGGTAGAGAAGAAGGAAAAGGTCCAAATAAATTAGATAGGGGGCTGATACTTGCTACTATATTCTACGGATATGATAGTCAAGCAACTTATGATAGCTATGATACGCCACCTGCAAAAGAAGATGATAAAGGCGATACATATACTTCTGCTTCTGATCATTATGAAACATTAAAAAATGTTATTAAAGATGGAAAACTTGTAAAATTAGATGTTGATAGAATAATACAAAGTACAATATTTGAAGATATATATCCATATTTTACTTGGGTAATAAGAGAAGAAAAAAGAAATATAGATGGAGTAGATAAAATAGTTAAAGTAGGATATTGTGATACAGAAACTGTTGAAAACTATGAATATAGTAGAGATAAATGGGAAATGTTTATTAGATGGAACGATGAATGGGATAGAACTAACGGTGATGATGAACAAGAAAGAAAAAGAGATTATCCATTTAGTGTTCCAGGATATTTAAAAATTAATAGTAAAAAGCAATTAGATAATAAACAAAAAATTGATAATACTTCAATACTTACTTTAGTAGGAACTGGTTATACATATGATACAAGTATGAATAATGCCTGGAATAGTACAAGCACTGAATGTAATGGAACTATTCCACCAGAATCATTAATGTCACTTGTTGATATATTAGATGATTCAGTTAATATAGCACAAGATTATTTTACAAAAAGAGAATTCACACAAGTAGTAGATACAACAGTATATTTTCAAAAAATAGAAGATGTATATACACAAAAAAAAGATTCATTTAGAAGTGGAAATATTAAATATACAACGCCAGGTCCAAATGTCGCAACAACTTTTGTAGAATTTGAATATAAACATGGTTTTGGATATGTAAATTTCCCATCATTTAAACAAGCCGATGAAGATTCAAATCTGCCAACATTTGAATATGATGATATTGTTTCACCTAAAAAAATAGAAGAAATTATCTTAGAAGTAAAAGATAGAAAAGGTGAAATAAATAATACACTATTATTAAAAGATTTAGATTCATCACAATATGGAGATAATGGATACTGGGATGAAGATGGTAATTATATACCAGGAATAGATCCAGATCTTGATAATGATAATGTTGTTAAAAATGCTTATTGTAAAAAATTTGTACCATATGATTATGAAGATATAACTGTAGAATTAACAGATTGTGATGGCAATCAACAAGAATCTGTTAATTTTAAAGATTATATTATAGGTACTGTTAAAGGTGAGATAGATAATTATTCAAATAAAAATTATGCATTAACACAAATGATTGCCAATATAAATTTTGCACTACAAAGAAGAGGAAATCAAAATAAACTTAAAAGTGGTTCAAAAATCAAAATGAGAAATGGTGATTGCGATCAAGTATTTAGTTCAAAAAAAGGATCATATAAGCAGACTGCTAATCTAGTTTGTATAGAAGAAACTGGACAAAAATGTGTAAACTATTATCAAGGTAGTGCTCCACTTAATGAAGAAGGATATACAAACTATAAAGGGCCTATGTCAGACGCTGAATATAAAGAATATGAAAAACTATACGAAATAGCTAAAAATTATTTAGTTATAAAAGACGGAAGAATATTTGAAACTGGATATGTTGCTAATGTATCAATAAAATGGGAAGCAGAAGCTAATGCTGGAAAAAATTATATTCAAATACTTAAAGAAACATATGGCGATGTTGATATAATTGAGTGTTCTGGGGCAGATGGTGGATATGAAGGTGGTTATGATCCATCATTAGCTCGTAAAGGATGTGCTGGAATTGTGGAAGCAGCAGCTAGAGAAGTTGGAGCATCAAATGGATTAAAATATATACATTGGTTTAATGCTACCTTTAATATGGATTATAAAGATAGTGTAGCATGGTGTGCAATATTTGCTAGTTGGGTAGGATATAAGACTGGTTACGATGGTACACAAGTTACAATGAAAGCGGGCGCTGATGCTATGCTGCAAGGATTTAGGAATAGAGGAAAAGGGCATAAAAAAGGTTATGTTCCAAAAGCTGGAGATTATGTGTTTTTTGACTACGAAAGAAAGAACGATGCTGGAGAAGTAGTACAACCACAAGATGGAGTAGCGGACCACGTAGCAATAGTTAGAAGTTATGATCCAAATACACATCAAGTATGTACTATTGGTGGTAATGAGGGGAACTCTGTAAAAAATAATAATTGTTTTGGATATACTGATGGTAGTGTTTTAGGTTATGGCGAAATAGATTGTAAAGAAAATAATAAAAAAGGGGATAATAGAAAAGATGAAATTAAATGATAAAAAACCACTTTTAATAATTTTAGGTAGTGCTTTTACATTAATGCTATTAATAATAATCCCCTTAATTTTAACTGGTGAAAGAAACGAAAGCCAAAAAAAGAAAGACTTTCCAAATTATAAAGAAGTAAAAATAAATGAAAGTACATTTACAGATACAGAAAAATACGAAGAATTAAAATTAAACTTAAATAATGATTATTTATTTGGAAGAATATTATTCATGGATGATTATGATTCAAATAATGTAACAAGAAAGGATCTACAAAATTTAGTAGAGAATTTTGCAGTAGGATTTGAACCATCAAATACAAAATATTTAGCAGTAGTAAATAAAGAAAAAAAATATGCTTGTATTACTGAAAAAAATCTAGTATTAGGATTTGAAGAATTATATAATATGGATATAACACCATACTTAGATACTTTATCTTATTATTTTAAATATTTCTTTAAAAAGAGAAATTACTGTGTATATTATCAACCTGCAATTGCAACTGGTATATATGCTAGAGGATATTACGTAAATAAATTAGTGTATGATAAAGAAAGTGAAAGTATTACAGCTGACTTATATTTATATTCATATATTCCTGATGGTGAATTATCAACTGATAATCAAATAGAATTAAAAAAAGCATTTGAAAACAAAAACTTTAATATAACAAAATTATTAATTAAAACTGAAGATAAAGGAGAATTTAGAAGAAAAACTATTAAATTCAAAATAAATAACAATGGTAAATTCTTTAAATATCAAATAATTAGTATAAAAACAACAGATAAATAATGAAAAAAAATAATTTATATAGTATAATGTAGATGTATTGGGGTGAAATTATGAAGTTAAAATTTAGAGCTGATTTAAAAGATATAGTAATTTTTTTGATATTTTTAGCTGTATTATTATATTTAATAGCATTAGCAGTAGTTAATATACATTCTTTCGCTGTTGAAGGAGTATTTAGTGGATTAAATGCATTACCTGCGTTTGCGCCTGATATGATAATGACTACGTTAATGTTCTTTGCTCTTGCTGTTATAGCTATTTTAGCTGCTTGTTCTTCTTATTTCTTTGATAGAGAAGAAGGATTTGGTATAACAACGCAAAAGAAATCAAAAAATGATGGATATTCAAAATTGATGTCAGAAAGTGATATGAAGAAAGATTATGGTATTAAGAAAGTACATTTAATTGATGATTCATATGATGCTGGTGGATTTCCAGTAATTAATAATGGTAATATTAATATTAAGATATGTAACTTTGATAATGATGAAGATGTGGATACTACTAAGTATTGTAATAAGAATATAGATAATATTTTTGTTACTAATAAGTCTTTTGATTTGATTGAAGAGTTTTCTTATATGAATGATTTTAAACTTATTGTTAATAAGAAATTATATGATAGTATATCTGATAGTAGTACTCATTATACACAGTTTAATATTATAAGTGATAATACTAATAATATTGATAAATTAACTAAAGATTTAGATAAATATAGTAATGTTAATTATACTAATATTAAAGAAACTATGAAGCAAGCTAATAATTTAATATTGGTTGTTAAAATACTTATGTATGGTTTTATTAGTTTAGTTACTTTAATAGGTGTTACTTCAGTATTTAATACTATATCTACTAGTATGGCACTTAGAAAGAGAGAATTTGCGGTTCTTAGAAGTGTTGGTCTTACTAATAGGGGATTTAATAAGATTTTATTCTTTGAAAGTTTATTCTTTGGTATGAAATCACTTATATTTGCTATACCTGTTAGTATAGGTATTACAGTGCTTATTCATTATGCTCTTGCTGATATGGTGAGTATAAGCACAATTATTATTCCTTGGAAATATATTATTATATCTATTGTATCAGTATTTGTAATTGTACTTCTTACAATGATGTATAGTACTAGTAAGATTAAAAAACATAATATTATTGAACAAATAAGAGAAGAAAATATTTAAGAAAATACTTTCTTTTTCTTTGGGTTTGATATATAATTAAATAGAGGAGAGTGATTGATGTGGCAAAGTTTTGCACTAATTGTGGAAATGAACTTCCAGAAAATGCTGCGATGTGTGTTAAGTGTGGGAAAATGGTTAATGAAAATATAAGTACAAATAAAAATACTTCAAATGGAAATGACAAGAAAAAGAAAGGACTACCAACATGGGCAATTGTTTTAATTGTTATTGGTTGTGTTATTATTATTCCTATTATTATAGTTGCTGTTCTTACTATTGTTACTTTTAAATATGTAAAAGATAATGATATTGATATTAAGGAATATATCGAAGAGAGTGCTACTATGAAGGGAACTATAGGTGATACTTTAAGTGGCGATGATGTTAAAATCACTTTAACTGATGCTCTTATTTATCCTCGTATTGAGGGAGAGGCTTTTACTGATACTCCTGC
>ENA-OPLO01000095-OPLO01000095.1-human-gut-metagenome-genome-assembly--contig:-NODE-95-length-27636-cov-2.947971_pt1 | contig 27636 bp, 36 predicted proteins | sample MGYA00241818_ERZ501721 | MGnify/ENA primary metagenome ERZ501721 (study PRJEB25962, sample SAMEA2042096) | human gut metagenome | biome: human gut; feature: human-associated habitat; material: faeces... | reverse complement strand
TAGCTATAAATTCCTGCTATAGCTGATTCAATTAGTTTCTTCTTATCAACTTCTTTAACATAACTATTTACAATGTGGTCATAGCTTTCAATAAATTCATTTAAATCGTCTTTATCATCGTTACTTGCTGATATATATATTTTATCGTAATTTTTATATACTATAAGTCCACTACATACACTAACAATAATGCCTGTAATTATAATTATAACTATTACTTCAACTATATTAAAATCAGTAGTTTTCTTTATAATGTTGTTCTCTTTATTCATATACTTTTTTCACTCTCTCTACTATGTCATTATACAACAAAGAATAATAATTTAAAAGACCCAAACATTAAAAATTAATTACAATGAAAATATTAAAAATTAGACCCTTAAATATTATTTGAGTTTTGTAAGTGTTTTATCTTATTATAAAGCATTTAAATATTTTTATGGATTTGAGAATAAAAAAAAGAATTAGATTAAACTAATTCTAATCTTACGATTAAAGCGTCGTCTCCAATTCTTTCTTTTAGTTTGATTATTCTAGTATATCCACCGTTTCTATCTTTATAAGTAACAGCATATTCATCGAATAATTTTTTAACTAAATCTTTATCATTATTTAAGAAAGCAAGTGCTTTTCTTCTAGAATTAAGATCTCCTTTTTTAGCGTATGTAATCATTTTATCTACGAACTTGCGAACTTCTTTAGCTCTTTGTTCTGTAGTTTGAACAAAACCATTTTTAAGAACATCTTTAGTTAAACTAGATAGAATACTTCTTCTAACACGAGTTTCTCTATTTAATTTTCTATATAATGCCATTATATCCTCCTAATCCTCATCGCGGAACTTAAGTCCCATATCTTTAACTTTGTCTAATACTTCTTTTAAAGATTTCTTACCAAGATTTCTAATTTTCATCATTTCTGATTCGCTCTTAGATGTTAAATCTTGTAATGTATGAATAGCATCTCTCTTTAAGCAATTATAAGCTCTTACAGATAAATCTAATTCTTCAATAGGAGTTTCTAATGTTTTTTGAACAGAATTTTCTTCTTTATCAGCTAAAACACTTTCAAGTCCAGTTAAATTATGTAAATCAGTAATAACTTCAAAGTGATCGATAATAATTTTAGCAGCACGTGCTACAGCTTCTTCTGGCTTAACACTTCCGTTAGTCCAAACATTTAAAATTAATTTATCATAATTATCACTTTGTCCAACACGAGCAGTTTCAACTTCATAACTAACTCTTTCAATAGGACTGTATAATGAATCAATACCAATTGCTCCTACTACATCTTTAACAGCAATAGCGTTAATTTTTCCATCAACATATCCACGACCATTAGATACAGTCATAGTCATATCTAGGCTTCCACCTTTTGATAAAGTAGCTATTAATAAATCTGGATTAATTATTTCAACTTCACCATTTTTATCAATATCAGAAGCATGTACTTCTCCTTCTTTATTTGCTTTTAAATGTAATACTTGATCATTCTCACTATGATTTTTAAGAACTAATTTCTTTAAGTTAAGAATAATTTCAGTTACATCTTCAACAACGCCATCCATTTTTTGAAATTCATGCATAACTCCTTCGATTTTAACATCAGTTATAGCACTACCTTCTAAACTAGATAACATAACTCTACGAAGAGCATTACCTATAGTTGTTCCAAAGCCTCTTTCAAGTGGCTCTAAAACGAATTTTCCATAATAATTACTTTCAACATATTCATTTACTTTGTAATCTGGTTTAATAAATTTTAACATGGTTTTTCCCCTTTCCTAAACTATATACGTCTTCTCTTAGGTGGTCTACATCCATTATGTGGTACTGGTGTAACATCATTAATAGCTGTAATTTCAAGTCCTGCAGTTTGTAAACTTCTAACAGCTGTTTCACGTCCTCCACCAATTCCTTTAACGAATACTTCTACTTTTCTAATTCCAGCATCATAAGCAGCTTTACCAGCAGCTTCAGCGCTCATACCAGCAGCAAAAGGAGTTTTCTTTTTACTTCCTTTATATCCTACTGTTCCTGAAGAAGCCCAGCTAATTACTCCACCTTCTTTATCAGTAATAGTTACGATTGTATTATTAAATGTAGAGTGAATATGTGCTTGACCTTCAGTGATATCTCTCTTTGCTTTTCTTTTTCTTCTATTATAAGCCATAAGTTATCCCTCCTATTTCCTATTTCTTCTTATTAGCAATAGTCTTTGGTTTACCTTTACGAGTTCTAGCATTTCTACTAGTATGTTGTCCTCTTACTGGTAAGCCCTTTTTATGTCTTGTACCTTGATATGAGTTGATTTCCATTTTAGTTTTAATGTTCATTTCAACTTCACGTTTTAAGTCTCCTACTAATACATATTTATCAGCAGCTGCTCTTAAACGATTAATTTCATCAACAGTTAAATTATCAGTTCTAGTATCTTCACTAACATTTGCATCACTACAAATTTCATGAGCCCTAGTTGGACCAACACCATAAATGTAAGTAAGTGCTACTACTATTCTCTTATTCTTTGGTAAGTCAATATTTTTAATACGTGCCATATTTTCCTCCTACTTAACCTTGTCTTTGTTTATGTTTTGGGTTTTCACAAATTACCCTAACAGTTCCGTTTCTTTTAATAATTTTGCATTTGTCGCAAATCTTTTTTACTGATGGTCTTACTTTCATTCTAATCCCTCCATTATTTTCTATAAATTATACGCCCACGTGTTAAATCACAAATAGGTATTTCCATAAGCACTGTATCACCTGGGTAAATACGAATCATGTTTAAACGCATTTTTCCAGAAACGCGGGCTTCCACGATGTGCCCATTATCAAGTTTTACTTTGAAGTCTCCTCCAGGTAAAACTTCTAATACCTTTCCTTCAAGCTCAATATAACCGTCTTTTTCTTTGGCCATGTTTTCACTCTCCTGTTAAAATCTCATAACCATCTTTAGTTACAAGAATAGTATGTTCAAAATGCGCAGCAGGACTACCATCACGAGTGACAATTCCCCACTCATCTTCAAGTAACCATACTTGTTTAGTACCAAGACTAAACATAGGTTCAATAGCTAAGGTCATACCTTCTTTAAGTATTATTCCTTCACTTTCATGATTACTAAGATTAGGAATATATGGATCTTCATGAAGATTACGTCCAACACCATGTCCAGTTAAACATTCAAATACTCCAAATCCATTTTCCTTAGCAACCTTACCAATCGCAGAACAAACATCATTTAATTTTATTCCAGCTTTAACTACTTTAATTCCTTCGTATAAAGCTCTTCTTGTTTCATTAACAAGTCTTTCTGTATCCTTATCAACCTTACCTATTATATAAGTATAAGCTGAATCAGAATGATAACCTTTGTATATAGATCCAACATCTACTGAAACTATATCACCGTTTTTAATTATAGTATCATCAGGGATCCCATGAACAACCATATCATTAATACTAACGCAGGATGAAGCGGGATACCCTTCATAATCAAGAAATGATGGTGTAGCATCATGACTAACAATGTAATCATATACATATTTATCAATTTGCTTTGTAGTCATACCAGGTTTAATATAATCTTTTAAACTTGATAGAACTCCATAAGTAATCTCTCCAGATTTTCTCATAAGTTCAATTTCTTGTTTTGTCTTAATACTAATCATTTTTACTTCCTATTTTCTTTTCGAATTCCATAAAAGTATCTTCAGCAGAACCATTTGCATCAAGTTCAACTAATATACCTTTATTTCTATAATATTCAATTACCGGAGTACAATTTGTTACATAATTACTATAACCTTTTTTAAATGTTTCTTCATTATCATCATTACGAGTTATAAGTGGCACATTACACTCATCACACATACCTTCAACTTTAGGAGCATTTACTCCAGTAAGTCTATTATATGTTTTTTTACATTGAGGACAAATTTGTCTTCCAAGTGTTCTCTTAAGTGCCATATCGTAAGATACATTAAGAAGTACAGCATAATTGATATGAAGTCCTAACTCATCACAGATATTATTAATCGCAGTTACTTGTGGCATATGTCTTGGATATCCATCAAGTATAAATCCACCTTTAACATCATCCTTCATAAGTCTTTCTTTCATAAGTTCATTAGTTATAGAGTCATCAACAAGTTCTCTTCTTGACTGAATTTCTCTTATCTTTTTTCCAAGTTCAGTACTTGGATTAACTCCCCTTAAAAGTTCACCAGCAGAGATGCAAACAAGATTATATTTCTTATTTAGCATTGAAGCCATAGTACCTTTTCCTGCTGCTGGTGGTGCAATTAAAATTAGATTCATAAATTTTTATCTCCTATTATAATTTCTTGATGCAACAGAACTTTCAAGTTGTTTATATGTTTCAAGAACAACACCAACAGCAATTAATATTGATGTTCCACCTAATCTTACAGTTTCTGGAAGACCAGTTACTGCTGTGAAGATAATAGGTGCTGCTGCTATTAACGCTATAAATATAGCTCCTAAGAATGTAATTCTTGATAACACTTTTGATATATGTTTTTTAGTTTCACTTCCGGGTCTAATACCAGGAATATAGCCACCATTTTTGTTTAAATCTTTACTTAATTCTTCTGGATTAATTGTTAAGAAAGTATAAATGTATGTGAATGCTAATATAAGTGCTATATATACTATAAATCCAACAGGTTTAGTTGTTGATAAATAGTTATTAAAGAATGATAATACTTTAGCATTTTTAATAAAGTAACTTAATATTGATGGTATTCCCATAATTACACTTGCTATGATAACAGGCATAACACCAGCAGAATTTAATCTTAATGGTAAGAATGTTTGTTGTCCACCATAACTTGATGAACTTCTATTTGAATATTGAATTGGTATTCTTCTTTCAGCTTCTTGAACAAATATTACTCCAACTATTATACCTAAATATAATAATATAAATAGTATAAATGTTCCCCATGCAATAAATGTATTATTAGCATTTGGTATTAATGATTGAAATGCTGTTACAAACATACTTGGTAAAGTGTTAACAATACCAGCCATGATTATTAATGATACGCCATTTCCAATACCTTTATTAGTTATTTCATCTCCTAACCATAACAAGAAGGCAGTACCTGCTGTTAAGATTAAAGCAATTTTGAAATAAGTAATAGGTGCTTCAGTTTTACCCATGAACATCATAGGATAGAAAAATCCTTGGATAAATGCAATAGCAAGTCCAGCGTATCTAGTTATTTTATTAATCTTACGTCTTCCTTCTTCTCCCATTTCCTTTAACTCAGTAAAGTAAGGAATGATATCCATTTGTAAAATTTGAATAATTATTGAAGCTGTTATATAAGGCATAACGCCTAATGCGAAGATTGAGAATTGTTTTAGACCTCCACCACTCATAGCATTAAATAATTCTAAAAATCCAATATCTCCAGTTATAACATTCATACCAGGAATTGTAATTGAATTACCTATTGCAAAGATAAATAATGCACCTAGAGTAAATAATATTCTAGTTCTTAAATCTTTGTTAGAAGATCTAAATATTTGCTTAAATGTAGCAAACATATTAAATCACCTCCGTAGTTCCACCCAATTCCTCTATTTTTGTGATAGCTTGGTTAGTGAAAATATTAGCTTTAACAGTTAATTTCTTTTCTAGTTTTCCACTACCTAACACCTTGATACCACATAATTCTTTTTTAACAAGTCCAGATTCTTTTAATACTTCAGGAGTAATAACATCTCCATCTTTAAATCTATTTAAATCTGAAACATTAACAATCGCATATTTTTTAGTGAATCTAGCATTTGAAAATCCACGTCTTGGTAATCTTTTATATAATGGAGTTTGTCCACCTTCAAACCAAGGATGAATTGAAGCACCGCTTCTAGCCTTTTGACCTTTTTCACCACGAGTTGATGTTTTACCATGTCCACTTCCTGGTCCACGTCCAACAACTTTTCTTCTATGAGTTGATCCTTCAACTGTACTTAATTCATGTAATTTCATTATTTTAAGACCTCCTCAACTGTTTTACCACGTAAACTAGCAATATGTGCGATAGTTCTTTGATTTGCTAGTGCTTCGATAGTAGCTTTTGCTGTATTAATTTGAGTATTGCTTCCTAATGATTTAGAAACAACATCTTTAACACCAGCAAGTTCTAAAACTATTCTTGAAGCTCCACCAGCGATAATTCCACGACCAGCTTTAGCAGGTCTAATTAATACTTTAGCAGCTCCACAAACACCAGTAACTTCATGAGAAATAGTTCTACCATCTACTAAATCTACATGTACTATATTTTTTTCAGCTTCTTTAATTGCTTTACTTACAGCAACAGGAATTTCCTTAGATTTACCAGTACCAATTCCAACGTTACCTTTTCTATCTCCTACAGCAACAGTAGCTGAAAATCTAAAATTACGTCCACCTTGAGTAACTTTAGTAACTTTGCCAATAGAAATTATTTTATCTTCATATAATTTCTTTGGTTCACGATCAGTTCTTTTATTACCGTTCATATATATCCTCCCTAGAATTCTAGTCCATTTTCACGAGCTGCATCAGCAAGAGCTTTAACGCGTCCGTGATATAGATATCCACCGCGATCAAATACAACTGTTTTGATCTTAGCTTTTTTAGCTTTTTCTGCAATGTCTTTTCCAACAGCAGCAGCTGCTTCAAGATTGTTATTCTTTAGTTTTAGCTCTAAAGAAGAAGAACTAGCTATAGTAACACCTTTAACATCATCTATTAATTGAGCATATATAGCTTGATTACTTCTAAAAACACAAAGTCTAGGAGTTACATCTGTACCAGATAAAGTTCTTCTGATCTTACGATGTCTTTTAATTCTCATATCATTTTTTGATTCTTTTCTTATCATTTTTATTTACCTCCTATGCAGCTTTCTTTCCTTCTTTACGACGGATATGTTCATCTTTATACTTAATACCTTTACCCTTATATGGTTCTGGTTGTCTTACTTTTCTAATATTAGCAGCAAATTCAGTAACTGCTTGTTTATCATATCCGCTAACGATTAATTCAGTTGTAGATTTTTCAGGCATTTCAACTTTAATACCTTCTGGAATCATTAATTCAACTGGATGACTATAACCAGCAGAAATAACAATTTTATTTCCTTGAACTTGGAATCTATAACCAACGCCATTAATTTCAAGTTCTTTCTTAAATCCTTCACTAACACCAATCATCATATTGTTAATAACTGAATTAGTAGTTCCATGTAATTGTTTAGAAGTTTTAAGTTCATTCTTTCTAGTTACATATACTTTACCATCTTCAACTTTAACATCAACATTTGAATTCTTATAATTAAATTCTAATGTTCCTTTTGGTCCTTTAGTTGTTACTTTGTTTCCATCAAGTGTAACTTCTACACCAGCTGGAATAGTTAATACTCTATTTCCTATTCTACTCATAACACACCTACCATATATAAGCTAAAACTTCTCCACCAAGATTTTTGCTTCTTGCTTCTTTATCAGTCATAAGACCTTCTGATGTAGAAACAATTGCAATTCCAAGTCCATTTAGAACTCTTGGCATTTCATCAGCTTTAGCATACACACGTAATCCTGGTTTACTAATTCTTTTTAAGCCAGTGATTACTCTTTCTTTAGTTTTTGAATATTTTAGATTTAATACGATCATTTCGCCAACAGCTAATTTATTAGTATCATAACCGTCAATAAATCCTTCTTTTGTTAAAATATCAGCAATACCTTTAGTCATCTTAGTACCTGGTATTTCAACTGTTTTGTACTTCATAGCATTAGCATTACGAATTCTTGTAAGCATATCTGCTATTGTATCATTAACCATTATAGGCCTCCCTTCTTATTAACACTTGCCTGTTAATGTTTGGTTCGAGATAATCTCGTGTTTTTTACATATAATTTATTATTAAAATGTATATTTTTTAACAATTTTTAAATTTTGACAAGTTCCTGTATACTACCAACTTGATTTTTTAACACCAGGAATTTGTCCCTTATAAGCTAATTCTCTAAAGCAAATACGGCATAGGCCAAACTTACTTAATACACCATGTGGTCTTCCACATCTTGTACATCTAGTATAATTTCTAGTAGAGAATTTACTACCTCTTTGTTGAGATATTAATTTACTTTTCTTTGCCATAAATATTTCCTTTCCTACTTTCTAAAAGGTAACCCAAATTCTGTTAATAAGGCTAAAGCTTCTTCATTAGTATTAGCAGTTGTAACAATAACAATATCTAATCCTCTAACTTTAATAACTTGATCATATTCTACTTCAGGAAATACTAATTGTTCTTTGATACCAAGAGTATAATTACCTCTTCCATCAAAACTATTCTTAGAAATACCTCTAAAGTCTCTAACTCTTGGAAGAGCGATTGTAATTAGTTTATTTAAGAAGTTATACATATTATCTCCTCTTAAAGTAACCTTACAACCAATTTTATTTCCTTCTCTAAGTTTGAATCCAGCGATAGATTTTTTAGCAGTAGTAATTACTGGTTTTTGTCCAGCGATTGCTTCTAAATCTCTAACAGCTGCATCTAAGAATTTTTGATCGCTAATAGCATCTCCTACACCCATATTTAGAACGATTTTTTCTATTTTAGGTACTTGCATTTTAGTAGTGTAGTTAAACTTTTTAGTTAAATTTGGAACTATTTCTTCTTCATATAATTTCTTTAATGTTTCCATGAGTTCACCTACTTACTTTCTTCTTTTTTCTTTGAAGTTTTTTTAGCTTTTACTTCTTTTACTTCAGCTTCTTTAACTTCTTTTTTAGCTTCTTTCTTAGCTTCTTTCTTTTTTTCTAATACTTTAACATTAGAAATATGAATTGGAGCTTCTATTTCAAGAATACCACCAGTTTCATTTTGACGATTTGGTTTAACATGTTTTTTAACAATATTAACTCCATCAACTAAAACTCTATTTTCATTTCTAAATATTTTAAGTACTTTTCCTTCTTTTCCTTTATTACTTCCTGTAATAACTTTAACATTGTCTCCAACTTTTATCTTCATGATATCCTCCTATAACACTTCTGGAGCTAGTGAAACAATTTTCATATAGTTCTTATCACGAAGTTCACGAGCTACAGGTCCTAGAACACGAGTTCCTACAGGACTATTATCATCTTTTATTAATACGCAAGCATTGTCGTCAAATTTAATGTGACTTCCATCAGGTCTTGCTACACCTTGAACTGTTCTAACAATAACAGCTTTAACTACTTTTCCTTTTGGAGTGTTTGAATTTGGAATAGCTTTTTTAACTGTACCAACAACAACATCTCCAATATTACCGCTTTTAACTTTGCTTCCACCAAGTACTCTGATTACTAAGATTTCACGAGCGCCTGAATTATCAGCTACCTTTAAACGGCTTTCTGGTTGTATCATAACTCTCTCCTTTCTTAATTAAAGAATAACAGCTTCTTCAACGATACTATCTAATACATATCTCTTTGTTTTTGATAGCGGACGAGAAGATACTACTTTAACTATATCTCCTACTTTAGCTTTATTCTCTTCATCATGTACTGCATATTTTTTAGTAGTTTTAACATTTTTATTGTAAAGTGGATGCTTTTTATAAGTAACAACTTCAATAGTGATAGTCTTATCACAAGATGCACTTACAACTTTACCGATTAATTCTGATTTAACTTTTTCCATTAGTTAGCTTCCTCCTTACTTTCACTTAATTCTCTTTCTCTAATAACTGTTTTGATTTTAGCAACTTCATGTCTTAATTCTTTAATTCTATGAGGTTTTTCTAAAGTTCCAGTTGATGCAGAAAATTTTAAATTAAATAATTCTTTTTTATTTTCTTCAAGTTTTTTATTTAATTCTTGAGTGGTTAATTTTCTAATTTCAGTCATCTTTATCATTATTTAGCCACTTCCTTTACTACAAATTTTGTTTTGATAGGTAATTTATGTCCAGCTAAACGGAAAGCTTCACGTGCTATTTCTTCAGTAACATCAGTCATTTCAAACATGATTTTACCTTCTTTAACTACAGCTGCCCATTCTTCAACATTACCTTTTCCACTTCCCATACGTACTTCAGCAGGTTTTTTAGTTCTTGCTAAATGTGGGAATATATTAATAAATACTTTTCCTCTTTTGAAAGATTTCATATAACGAGTCATGGCAATTCTTGCAGCTTCTATTTGTCTTGCAGTGATATAAGCTCCTTCCTTAGCCATTAAGCCATATTCACCTTGAGTAAGAACAGTATTACCTTTAGCTTTACCTTCATAACTTACTCTATGTGGTTTTCTATACTTAGTTCTTTTTGGAATTAACATCGCTATTACCTCCCTTATTCTTTTTAGCAGGAAGTATTTCACCTTTGTAAATCCATACTTTTACACCGATTTTACCATAAATAGTATCAGCTTCTTTGTGAGCATAATCAATATCAGCTCTTAAAGTATGAAGTGGTACAGTTCCTTCAGTATAAGTTTCAGTTCTAGCCATTTCAGCACCAGCTAATCTACCAGAAACAGCAACCTTTATACCTATAGCTCCTGCTTTCATTGTATTTCTTATAGCTCTCTTTTGTACTGCTCTAAAAGATGCTCTATTTTGAATTTGAAGTGCGATATTTTCAGCTACTAAAGCAGCATTCATATCTGGATTCTTAACTTCAACTATTGATAAATAGATTTCTTCTCCAGTAAGTTTTTGAAGAGCTTTTTTATGTTTTTCAATATCAGCTCCACCTTTACCAATAACGATACCAGGCTTTGATGTATTGATAATAACATTTGTTCTTTTTTTATTTCTTTCAATTACGATAGAAGCAACTGAACATCCTTTTAATGCTTTATCTAAATATTTTCTAATTTGAATATCAGTATTTAGATATTTAGCAAAATCCTTAGTTGGTGCATACCATTTACTTTCCCAGTCTCTGTTAACACCAATACGTAATCCTATTGGACTTACCTTTTGTCCCATGTTTAGTCCTCCTTCTTTTGCATATTATCTGTAACACATACATAAATATGACTTGTTCTATGATAATTTTTAGCTACTCTTGAGTGAGATGCAGCTTTACTTCTCTTTAATGTTCTGCCTTCATTAACATAAGTTTCTTTGATAACTAAATCTTCTTTTTTAGCTCCAAAGTTATTAACTGCATTAGCAGTAGCAGAATTTAAAACTTTTATAATTAATCTACTAGCTTTAGTATTAGTAGTAAGTAATATTGCTTCAGCTTGACTAACACTTTTACCTCTAATAAGATCAAGAGTCATTCTTGCTTTTCTTGGTGCTATTTGTGCACCTTTATGTATACTATAAGTTTCCATTATTTACCTCCTACTTCTTACCGCTGCCAGCGTGGCCAGTAAACTTACGAGTTAATGAGAACTCACCAAGTTTATGTCCTACCATATCCTCAGTAACATATACAGGAATAAATTCACGTCCATTATGAACAGCAAATGTATGACCTACAAAATCTGGATAAATTGTAGAACGTCTTGACCAAGTTTTTATTACTTCTTTTTTACCTTTTTCATTTAATTCCTTAACTCTTTTTAAAAGTCTTGGGAATGTATAAGGTCCTTTTTTCAAACTTCTTGACATTTTTACGGTTCCTTTCTCAATTATTTCTTACGTCTAGTCATTATTAACTTTTCAGATGCTTTTTTAGTTTTTCTAGTCTTAAGTCCTAGTGCTGGTTTACCCCAAGGTGTCATTGGTTGAGCACGTCCAACTGGAGCTCTACCTTCACCACCACCATGTGGGTGATCATTAGGGTTCATAACAGAACCACGAACTGTAGGTCTAATACCCATATGTCTTTTTCTTCCAGCTTTTCCTAAACTAACAAGTTCATAGTCAGTGTTTCCAACTTCTCCAATAGTAGCTCTACAAGTTCCAAGAACTTTACGAGTTTCGCCACTCTTAAGTCTAATAATTACATATTTTCCTTCTTTACCAAGAATTTGTACTCCACTTCCAGCACTTCTTGCTAACTTAGCTCCAGCACCTGGATTTAATTCAACATTGTGAACCATAGTTCCAACTGGAATATTTTCAAGTGGTAATGCATTACCGATTTTAATATCAGCATTAACTCCACTTTCAATCTTATCTCCAACTTTTAAATTAAGTGGGGCGATAATATATCTTTTTTCACCATCCATATAATTGATAAGAGCTATATTAGCACTTCTATTTGGATCATATTCTATAGAAGCGACATTTCCGATAACACCATCTTTATTTCTTTTGAAATCTATTAAACGGTATTTTCTTCTAACTCCACCACCAATATGACGAACAGTTATTTTACCTTGATTATTTCTTCCGCCTGTTTTACTTTTTTTAACAAGAAGACTTTTTTCAGGAGTACTCTTTGTAATTTCATCATTAATAAGTGTACTCATTCCTCTTGTTCCAGGAGTATTAGGCTTGTAATTCTTTATTGGCATATTTTTCCCTCCTAGTATTCTATAGAAGAGCCTTCAGCTAGCTTTACATATGCTTTCTTATAAGCAGTAGTTAAGCCTGTATATCTTCCTACTCTTCTCTTCTTTTGAACAGCATTAACAGTATTAACATTTAATACTCTTACATTAAATTGCTTTTCAATTTCATTCTTTATTTGAGTTTTATTTGCTTTCTTAGCAACTTTAAATACATAAACATTGTTACTCTTTAAAGCTTCACTTTTTTCAGTAATAACTGGTGCTAAGATAATATTCATTAGTTAAGCACCTCCTCAATCTTCTTAACTGAAGATTCATCTATTAATAAGTAATCAGTTGCAACTAAATCTAATACATTAATTTCATCAAAAGCAACTACAGCAACTTTATTATTGTTACGAGAAGCTAAGAATAAATTTTCATTATCATCAGCGAATACAACTAAAGCTTTACCATTAACTTTAACATTCTTTAACATTTCATTAAATGTTTTAGTTTTGTTATTTTCTAAATTTAAATTTTCAACAACTACTAATTCGTTATCTCTTAACTTAGATGATAAAGCACTCTTTAATGCTAATCTTCTTTCTTTTCTATTTTGTTTTTTATCATATTTTCTTGGTTTTGGTCCAAAAACAATTCCACCACCTGGCCATTGTGGGCTTCTAGTAGATCCTTGTCTTGCATTACCAGTACCTTTTTGTTTGTATGGTTTACGTCCACCACCAGAAACTTCACTTCTAGTTTTAGTTGAAGCAGTTCCTTGTCTTAAAGATGCTCTTGCAAGTACTATTGCATCATGCATAACTGGTTCATTAATTTCAATGTTCCATACGCTATCTTTAAGTGTGATATCTTTAACTTTTTCACCTTTAAGGTTTAATACTTGAACTTTTGCCATTATTCAGTAACCTCCTCACTTTGAGTGTTTTCTACTTCTGCTTCTGAATTTTCAACAACAGCATTATTTTCAACGACTTCTTCGCTGGCTACTTCTTCATTTACAGGTTCTAAAACTTCTTCTTCGTAAGAAACTAATTCAAGTGGTTCAAAATTCTTACTACCCTTAATAGCTTCTCTAATAAATACATATGAATTTTTAGCTCCTGGAACATTTCCACTTACTAAAATGTATTTATTTTCAGTATCAACATCAACAATCATTAAATTTTGAATAGTGATTTGTTCATGTCCCATATGTCCTGGTAACTTCTTACCTTTTAAAACTCTCATTGGTCTCATTGTTCCCATAGAACCAACGCGTCTATGATATGTAGAACCGTGAGTTTCAGGTCCACGAGATTGATTCCATCTCTTAATAACTCCTTGGAAGCCCTTACCTTTTGATGTACCAGTAACATCAACAGTGTCTCCGCTAGCAAATACATCAGCACTAATAACTTGTCCAAGAGTATAAGAAGCAGTATCAATTCCTCTTATTTCTTTTAAGAAGCGCTTAGGCATTGTGTTTGCTTTTTTAGCATGTCCCATTTCTGGTTTATTAGATGTTTTTTCTTTTTTATCAAAAGCACCTAATTGAATAGCATTATACCCATCTTTTTCAACTGTCTTAACTTGAGTTACAACATTTGGTTCAACTTCAATAACAGTAACAGGTATTAATTTTCCGTTAGTTGTGAAGACTTCAGTCATTCCAACTTTACGTCCTAAGATTCCTTTCATTTTACTTTTCCTTTCTAAATCTTATTTTCTAATTTCAATATCTACACCACTAGGTAAATCTAAATGAGCTAATGCATCAATAGTTTCTTTAGTTGGTTTGTCGATATCAATTAGTCTCTTGTGAGTTCTAATCTCAAATTGTTCACGAGAATCTTTATATTTGTGAACAGCTCTAAGAATAGTAATTTTCTCAATTTCAGTTGGTAGTGGTACAGGTCCACTTACAACTCCACCAGTTCTCTTAACAGTCTCAACAATTTTAGCTGCTGCTTGATCAACACTTCTATGATCAAATGACTTAAGTCTGATTCTTATTTTGTCTTTAGACATATTAATTTCCTCCTTCGCCTATAATTTTTTATAGACTTGCTAGATGCAAATTACCTGATATTTAATTAAGTTTAATTCAACTTAACCTGGTGTATCAGCAACCTTGCACATCATTGCCAGTCGTTTACAACTAATTATAGGATATATTTGTTAAAAAAGCAAGCATTTTTCTACAAAATTTCACAAAAATTTTAATCTCGAAATAAAAAAGATACTAATTACATAGTATCTTCTTCTTTATCAGGAAGTTTAATTCCAAGTCTATCTAAAAGTTTAGTAAGATTTTCAGCTATTTTATTGGCTTCTTCTTCAGTTAGTTTATCAGTCATTACTGAATTATTTTTATCAAATGTTTTTATCTCTTCGCCTTCTTTATTATTTGCTGTAAATGCAACACTGATTTCAGGTGTATTTAAATCTTTATCTAAATAAACTGCAAAACTAGATGATATTTCACTACCTTTATCTTTTTTAGTTTCTTTTACTGAGAAAGTAATTTTATATCCTGGAAATACAAGATTCTCACCATACTTCTTTTCTTCAATATTTATTTCTCCACTAAATAAATTATTGTCAAATTTAATACTGATTACTGGAGTTTTACTATCTTTACTTTCTTTTAATTCCATTGTAATTTCTTCACCATTTATAGTTGTAAATAATCCAGCATCTTTTCCACTAAGTTCAAAGTATGTTAATTTATTATTTGTAAGTCCTGTATGAAGTACAATTTTTAAATCAGAATCAGTTGATGTAGTAGAATTTCCTTTTACAGAACCCATACTTGCATCCATAGAATCAAAACTCTTCTTCACTTCTTCTTTAGTAGTACCATACATTTTAGCTAATATTTCTAAAGTTTTATCATCATTTTTAAGACTATTTATAATTTCTTTATTAACATTATTTTGTTCTTCACTATCAAAATTATATACAGTTTCAAAATATATACCAGAATCTGTCTTAATACTCTTAGTTACTTTATCATAGTTAATACTTTTCTTTAATGATTCTTTAATTAAGTCAGTTATATGTTTAACATCATCAACACTTATATCTAACTTATTTTCTTCTTTGAAAATTTCATTTGGCTTTATGATACTACTTTCAGGAATACAATCTGTTTGTGTACTATCATTACATGTTTTGTCATTCATAGCTGATTTAAGACTAATACCAAGTGCTTTATTATATATTTCTTTTATAAGTATATATACTATATCTTTTTCTAGATATACTGTTCCATTAACAGGTTCAGCATTATTGTATTTAACACTTGTTTCTAAATATGCTTTAATATTGTTTTCATCGCTTACATCATATCCTAAATAATAGTTAGCACTACCATTTATATTAAGTGATTTAGTTGTAATAATAAGATTACCTTCAGTTACACCTTTTAAACTCGTTTCTTTGCTTTTATTTTCATTTATACTTTTATATATCTTATCAACTTTGCTATACATATTATCTATAGCTTTGTTTAGTATATTTTTAGGAGACATCACTATGAAATAATATCCACATACAAGTCCTACTATTAATAAGATTACTACTATTAAAATGATTGGCCATATTTTCTTTTCTTTCTTTATCATAAAGTCATCATTTTGTTTAGCATTTATATTTGTATTATTTGGAACACTATTATGATTTTCTATAGTGTTATTTGTATTTATATTATTTATACTATTATTAACATTTGTATCAATGCTTGGAGCATTATTAATATTATTATTCATACTTTGTACATTATTTGGTGTAATACTGTTACTATCAAAATTATTAACAGTACTAGAACTAACCATATCGTTGTTTACATTTTGAATATCATTTTGTGTTATATTCTCATTATTAGTATTCACACTACTTACATTATTTAGAACTTCATTATTATTTATAGTATTTGTTTCACTATTTAATGTTCTATTTTCTCTAGTATTTACAACACTACTTGGATTAGTCATACTATTTTCCATATTATTTATTTTATTTGGAATATTAGTAACCTCTATATTTTGATTATTAATTCCATTATTTTCATTATTTTCCATCTTTATTCCTACTTCCTATTATAACTATAACACTATTTCACAAAAATATCACTAATTATTTTTTATAATTAAACTTTCACCAGTCATTTCTTTTGGCTTACTTATTTCATATATATCAACTATTGTTGGAATTACGTCTTTAAGACTGCCGTTTTTCTTAAGTTTATATTCTTTGTTGCAAATTACAAATGGAACTTTACTTAGTGTATTTGTTGTTATTACTTTACCATTTGCATCTTTCATAAATTCACAGTTACCATGGCTTGAAGTTATAACAACATCATAGAAGTTTTCATCGGCTTTTTCTAATATTTTACCTATACAATAATCACATGCTTCAAGTGCTCTTACTGTTGCTGGAATATTACCTGTATGACCAAGAACGTCAGGATTAGCATAATTAGCAAGTATAAAATCAAAATCTTCGTCTATTGCTTCAATTATTGCTCCTGTTACTTCTGCAGCATTCATTTCAGGCTTCATGTCATATCTAACTACTTTAGGTGATGGTACAAGTATTTTATATAAGTTCTTATCACTAAATTCTTTACCACCATCAAAATAATATGTTACTTCAGGATACTTAGGTGCTTCACTAATCCTAGCTTGTTTAAATTCTAGGTCAGCTAAATATTCTCCAAATGTATTTGTAACTTCTTCATTAGAATAAGCACTATCAGCATTCATGTCATTTCCATATAATAATTCATATTTAACGTTTTTAAACTTTTTAACCGGAAACATATTAAAGCTATCATCAGTAAATGAACTTATTAATTCACTCATATTTTCAGGTCTATAATTAATAAATATAACACCATCATTATCACGAATAACACTATTTTTGGTAATGATACTTGGATTAACAAATTCATCAGTGATATTATTTTTATAATGTAGTTCAAGACATCTTATATAATCACTAAAAGTATTTCCAACATTATAACAAATTGCATCATATGCTTTTTTAACTCTATCATAATTACTATCTCTATCCATTGCATAGTATCTTCCAGTTATAGTGCCTATTGTTCCAAGACCAAGCTTGCTTACTTTTTGCATAAAATCATTTATTATGTTAATTGCGTCCGTTGGCAAACTAGTAACTCCATCTGTTATAAAATGAAATACAACACTTTTTATTTTTTTTATTTTAGCAAGAGCTAATACTGCATAGAAATGCTCCATACTTGAATATACATTAGTATTTTGAATAAGCCCTATTAAATGAAGTGTACTATTATTATCATTAACATGATCCATAACATCTAATAAGTTATCATTTTCAAAAAAACTTTTGTCTTTAATTTTTTCATTTATAAGAGTAAGTGGACTTTTAATTGTTCTTCCACATCCAATAGTCATGTGACCTACTTCTGAATTACCTGCTACACCTTTAGGAAGTCCAACTACTTCTTCACTTGTGCTTAGTTCACTTACAGAATATTCATTTAATATTTTAGATAAGTTAGGTAAGTTAGACATTTTAATCGCATTACCATTATCTGATTCACGTATACCAAAACCATCTAATATTAATAATATAACTTTTTTCATATATTTCTCCTGTAAATATTCTATCACAACATGGCAAAAGATAAAAGAAAAAAGTAGACATAATCTACTTAAACATTAATCATTTCAAGTCTTAACTTATCAGCAATCGTAACAATAAATTCTGAATTAGTAGGCTTAGCTCTATCAATATCAACACTATGACCAAATATATCTTCCATTAAATCGATATCTCCTCTTAGCCATGATACTTCTATCGCATGTCTTATTGCTCTTTCTACTCTTTGTATTGAAGTGTTAAACTTTATACTTAAGTCAGGATATAATTTTTTAGTGATACCACCTATAAAACTAGGATTATTGTATACCATAAGTATTGCACTTCTTATAAATTGGTATCCTTTAATGTTAGATGGAATACCAAGTGCGTGTAATAATTTAGTTACTTGTATTTGAATATCTTTACTTTCTAGTTCTATAATTTTATCATTATTTTTCTTATTTGTTATTGTTTGTATAATTCTATTTTTTAAATCTCCTAGATCAAATGGCTTTAAGCAATAATATCTAACTCCATATTCACTAACGTCTCTTATAGTTTCTTCTTCATTATATGATGTCATTACAATAACTTTTTTATTTATTTTATGTACTTTCATATATTCAAGAACTCCAAGTCCATCTTTCTTAGGCATTATTAAATCTAGTAATAATAAGTCAAAATCAATTTTTTTACTTTCAAATATATCTACAGCTTCTTCTCCATTTGAAGCACTACCAACTATCTCAATATCTTTACTATCTGTAAAATACTCCCTAATTAATCCTACTAGTCCTGCATTATCATCTACTACTAAGACTTTAATTTTCATGTACTTTTTATTCTCCTTTTTATTTATTATACTAACAAGATTATACATATTTCTAGGTAGTAATTTGTCTATTAATGCATGATAATGTAGTTTGTTGTCGTAAAAGAAGTTTTAAGTTTTTTAGCCATTACTAAATGCTTTATTTACTTCATATTTTACAATTATTACTAATTTTAAGTTTAAATAATTACAATTATTTTTTCTGATATATATAAACTTTCCTATAAAATAAAAAAATTTGAATTTTTGTAAATTCAAATTTTAATATTCTACCTTAAGGCAGTTATTTCATAATCAATGTATTTGTTTTAGTACTCAGAACCAATTTCGTTTTGAATTAGTTTACATATGCTTTACACATTATCCCAATCGGAAAGCTGGGGCGACGCCGTCGGTATTACCAGCATAGCTGTTAGTCCAATCTCCGCTAATGGAAACATACAAGAAATCGTAAGTATTACTAGAACGAGCCGCGCGAAGCCACCAATAAGAATTACTAGTTCCGTTTTTCTTTATTGCTCCACTATAGTTACTTGTACTTGTTCCTAAATTTTTATAATAGTCTAATTGTCTTGTTACATCCCTTGCTGTATCATACTCTATTGTATTTGAACTTCCTTGTGCCCATACTTCTGCTGTACTTAGTAAATATAATTTAACAGTTGATGTAAAGTTTGTTTCTCCACTTGTACTTCCATGTCCTGATACTACTGTTGTATCTATTATTGCATTCTTTATTTCACTTGGTAAAGCATTATATATGTCATTATTTACAAATGTATACATACTACTTGCTGGCCATCCATCTACATTCCATCCGTAATCGTATTGTGTTCCTTTATATTCTCCTTTTGGATTCATATTGTGAGTTGTGATTATATCAGCAAATTCAAGCACAAAGCCACATGCTGTTTGTGAGAAACCAGCAGTAGAACATTCACTTGGAGTTGATGTATTTGCTACTCTTAAAGTATGTGTTCCGTATGTTCCGAGATTTACTTCTTTTGTATCACCTACGTTATATTTACTTATATTATTTGCTTTTACATTTGCTACTATTGTTGCCCAACTATCAGTATTAAAATTGTTTTTATATTCTTCTAATCCAATCTTTCCATTAAATGATTTATTTTTATTGTAATTTTGTGTTGATCCTGTATCTATAAATGTTAGTTTTAAAGTGTATTCGTGTGTGATACCCGGTTCTATTGCTATATTTGATTTTAGTTTATTTGAAGAAACTTCCTTTTGTGGTATAGATTCACAAGTACCTTCTTCAGTATTTGAACTATTTAATCTTTTACATGTTGCTTCTATAACTAATTCATCATTTGTAATTGTATTAGTAAGTTCTTTCCATACAATATTATAACTTGTATCTATTGTACCGGTGTTTTTTACAGATATTGTTTTTGTTGCTGAATCTCCTGGAAGAGCATCAGTTAGTGTTAAAGCATTAGTATCAGTAAAGGTAAGTTTTAGAGCACCTGTTGTTATTGTATTGTATTTAGCTGTATCATTTCCTGTTATTTCTAAACTAAAATAAGCAAATGATACTCCTATTAATAATATTAAAACTGATATTATTAATATTAAATATGATTTTTTTATTTTCATTTTTACACATCCTATTCTATAGAAAATTATATCAATTGTTATAGTATTTTTCAATATAAATTCAAGAAAAAAGAAGAATTAATCTTCTTACTTTGCTTCATACCAATCTCTACCATAATCTATTTCTACTTTTAATGGTACAGATAATTTATAAACATTTTCCATTATTTCTCTTACAATGTCTATTACTATATTAAGTTCTTCATCTGGTACATCAAATATTAGTTCGTCGTGTACTTGAAGTAACATTTTTGTTTTGAGATTATCTTCTTTTAATTTTTCATCAATTCTTATCATAGCTAGCTTTAATATATCAGCTGCTGTTCCTTGTATTGGTGTATTTAATGCTATTCTTTCTCCCATTTGTCTAATCATATAATTTGTATTATTAAGTTCATCAATTGTTCTTTTTCTATTAAGTAATGTTCTAACAGATGATGTTTCTTTTGCTTTTTTGACTATTTCTGTCATATATTCATTTACTTCTGGATATAAAGTTAAATATTTTTCTATATATTTTTTTGCTTCATTTGGACTTATATCTAGGTTTTCACCTAGCCCATAACCGCTTATACCATAAACAATACCAAATATAACAGCTTTAGCGGTTCTTCTCATGTTCTTAGTAACTTCACTTTCAGGAACATCAAATATATCACTTGCTACATGTGTATGTATATCTTCTCCATTAATAAATGCATTCTTTAAACTTCTTGAATTGCTTATATGAGCTAGTACTCTAAGTTCTATTTGAGAGTAATCACTTGAAAGTAAATAAGAGTTTTCACTTGGTATAAATGCTTTTCTTATTTGTTTTCCTTCTTCACTTCTAACTGGTATATTTTGCAAATTAGGTTCTACACTAGAAAGTCTACCTGTTCTAGTACCTGTTTGTTTATATATTGTATGTATTTTACCATCTTCCATAACATAGCTATTGAATGTTTCTAAATATGTAGAAACTAGTTTAGTTAATGCTCTATAGTCTAATATATCATCTATTATAGGATTTAAATGTCTTAATTTGATTAATACTTCATGTGAAGTAGACATAGCATTCTTGCCTTTACCCTTTGGTAACATAAGTTTATTATAAAGTACATCTCCCATTTGCTTATGACTGCCTATGTTAAAATCCATCCCTGCTTCTTCATGTATTTTATTTTCTAATAATGCTATTTTTTCATTAAGTTCATTTTTAAGTCTATCTATTACATCTGTTTTGACACTTATACCATTTATTTCCATATTAGCTAATATACGAATAAGTGGTCCTTCTATATCAATATATAAGTTATCAAGTTCTTCAGTTACTAATTTATCTTTAAATTCTTGATATGTCTCATATATAAATTTTGCTTTACATACTATTGAATTTCTTATTGATTCAGGAGTTAATATATTCTTTTTACTTACTATTTGATCATAAAAAGCTATATTTTTATTAAACGCTGCTGATAAATAAGCTATATCATCTTTAACATTATATTCAAGAAGATATGCTGCTATAAATATATCAAATGGATCATTTATATCTATATTATATCTATTTAGAAATACTATATTCTTTTTATTATCAAAAGTAGCAGTTATATCTTTAAGTAAATCACTATTTAAGAGTAAGCTTGGTAAATCAAAGTAATATGCTTTTTTACCATCATATATTGATGCTCCTATAAAGTTTGCTTTATGATAATTAGTATCATCTAATTCTATATATAAACTTTTAATACCTTCTATGTTTATTTTTGTTTTAACTATTTCATATGGTGTTTCATTATTATTTTCTTCGTTATTTACACTTAAGTTCTTTAGAAATGAGTTAAATTCAAGTTCTTTATATTTTTCTATTAATCCTGTTATATCAGGTTTATTATATTTTATACTTTCAAATGTATAATCAAAATCTATTGTTTTATATATGGTAGCAAGTTTATATGAAAAGAATGCACTTTCTTTATCATTAAGTAGTTTTTCTTTTGTTTTTGGAGTAAGTTCATCTAAATGATTATATAAGTTTTCAAGAGTATCATATTTAACAAGTAGACTTAATGCTGTTTTTTCACCTATTCCTTTTACTCCTGGTATATTATCACTAGGATCTCCCATAAGTGCTTTTAAATCTATCATTCTAATAGGTTTAATTCCATAGTGATCAAAGAAAGTTTGTTCATTCATAAGAATATAATCTTTTTGTTTTAATAATTTCACATCTACTTCATCACTAATAAGTTGTAATAAATCTTTATCACTACTGATAATAGTTGCATTATAATTCTTATCTTCATCTGCCATACGAGCAAATGTACCAATTATATCATCAGCTTCATAGTTATCACATTCTATATATTTTATTCCAAGCAGTGTACATATTTTTTTAGCTTCTGGAAATTGTATTTTTAAATCATTTGGTGTTTCAATTCTACCATCTTTATATGTATCACATAAATCTTTTCTAAAGTTATGTCCTGTATCAAATGCTACCATTATGTATTCTGGTTTTTCTTCATTAATAATTTTATTTAACATATTAACAAATCCAAATAGTGCATTAGTAGGAAATCCTTTGCTATTTTTCATTAAATTACCATTATATGCAGTTGCATAATAACTTCTAAATAATAGATTATTACCATCTATTAATATTGCTCTTTTTTTCATATCATCATCCTTTAATTATTTTTTACTGCCATTAATAATATAACACACATTTGATAATTAAAAAACTAAGAATTTAATTTTTCTTAGTTTTAATATGTAATTTTGATAATATCTTATCAATAAATGTATTACCTATTGTATCATTAATAGATCCATTTTTATATGTGATAGTTAAATATATTATTACACCTATCATTCCATGTATAGCAAGACTTATAAGTGAAGTTAATCTTGTATAATTAAATTTAATAAATACTTTTGATAAAGTGAGTGGAACTATTAAACATAATGATGGTAATATTAATTTCTTTAGTAAATCAATTGTAGGTCTATATGTAAATTTCATTTCTTTTTTAAGATATATTAATGCGATTGTTATTGATATTGAATAACCTATTATTGTTGATACTATTGTTGCTGTATAAGCTGGTAAGCCAATTCTATCAAAAATTAATATAAGTGGTATATCCAAAAGTGCATTTGATACTAGACCTGCGATTGAATTTATATATACTATTTTAAATTTTCTCATACTTTGAAGACATGTATTTATTACACTCCATACTCCAAAGAATATATGACTTATTGCTGAAACTTTAAGTACTGTACTTCCATATTCACTAGCACCATAGAATAATGTATAGCTTTCATTTGAAAGAATAAGTAACATTAATGCCATAGGTATAGTTATTATAAGCATTGTGCTTATTGCTTGATTGAATCTTCTATTTACTTCTGTCATATCTTTTTTAACAAAAGCAGATGTTACATGTGGAATTATATTAGTCGTAAGTGATATCGCAATAGCAATAATAACAGTACATATTTTAGGTGCCCATGTTGATACTAATGAAGACATCATTTCACTTTCTATAGCAGTATATCCTACCATATTTAATCCTTTTATGATAAGTTTAACATCAACTATTGTATATAAGTTATCAACTATAGATATCATTATAAGTGGTATACAATATTTAAGTATCTTCTTAGATATTTCTCTATCAGTGATCGTATCTTCTTTTTTACTCACTGGAAACTCACTCTTATTCTTTTTGACTTTGATAAGTAAGTATAAGTATGCAAATAATCCACCAAAGAAAGCACCAAGTAATGCAATGCTAACACCACTAGTAATGCCTTTATTAAGTACTTTTATTGCTATATATGAGCCTAAAAGTACTACAAGTATTCTAACAATTTGTTCAATTAGCTGAGAATATGAAGTTGGAGTAATAAACTTATGTCCTTGCATATATCCTCTTAAAACACTTAGAAATGGTATTATTATTAAGCAGAAAGAAACAGCTCTTATAACAGTAGCAATATCACTTATAGAGTTACCACCAGTTACATCACTAATTATGAATTTAGCAATTAAATCTGCTCCTAAAAACACTACTAAAAATGATACTATAGCAAGAACGCCTATCATCTTTTTACCTATTTTATAAGCTCTTTCTTTAGCATCTAACTTATCTAATGCTAAATATTCACTTATTATCATAGATATAGCAATAGGTATACCTGCTGTAGAAATATTTAAGAATAAATTATATATATTATAAGCATAACTATATAGTGTTCCTCCATTAGTACCAATTATTCCATAAAAAGGTATTACATATAATGCACCTAATATTTTAATAATAATTAGTATAATTGATGTAATAAGTGTTCCTTGTATGAATGTATTCTTTTTTAATTTTTTCATAGATTCATCTTCTTCATTTCATCTTCACCTAATATTTTAGATATTTGTGCTAAATGTCCTTCATGTTCATCATTAAATAAGTAATATTGAACAAGTCCATAACTAGGATATTCATTACCTTCCATAATAACAGGTCCATCTTTAGTTATTGCTATATCCCAACCAACGTATCTAACTTCAGGCACTTCAAGTGCTGCTTTTAAAGCCATATCAAATGCTTCTTTTACATAAGGAACAGTAACTGTATCAAACTTAATTTTAGCAATAGGATGTTCAGTATATACGTTTGCTACATCATCTACTACTCTACTACATATTTTCCCGTCTTCATTTAGTCTCATATATGCATCACTGCATCCTATAGCAATAGCATCATCAATATTAATACGAAGAGCATTTGCAAGTATATATGCTTTATTATCTTTAACAAGAGTAACTATTCTAAATGAATTAACTGCATAAGGATTTAATTTGTCAAGTTCAGAATGTTGTATTATTTCTTCTTCAAGTAAATATAATCCTTTATTCATAAGTTCAACATGTAATATACTAATATCTTTAATATCACTTACTTTTATTTTTTCAATACCATGTCCGCCAAAGTCTTTAGGTGGTTTAGCAAATACATGTTTTTTGCCTTTTATAAATTTCTTAATATCATCATCAGTTGCAACTCTTAAATCAAGAAAATCACGTTTTATATATTCTCTAAACACCTTATTAAATAGTATTTTATCTCTCATAACTGCAATATAATCTTCATCATTTAAATACTTTAACATCTTATAAAAACTCTTAGTTGTTACATATGTTTTCTTTTGTTTTTCTGTTAAATTAATATAATCACCTTTTAAATAATCAGTATATCCTATACCATATTTAATAAAGTTTTTAATTATATCTCTTTTAACATAACCTTTACTTTTATTATTACGTTTAGCAATATCACTACTTAACTTATTTAATTTTTCATAATTAATTGCTTTTACTTTCTTAAACATCATACTTTTTAAGCTCATTTTATTACCTCACTTCTATATTCTACTGTAGCTACTATTTTATTATTTTTTATATACTCTCTAGGTAGTGTTTTACCTATATTAACAAGTGTATTATGAATTGATGTATTATTTAACCTTGATATCATACCAAGTGTTATTCCGTCTCCTAAAACTGTTACTTCATCACCTAATTTTACACTATCATCTATTAGTATGCTCATCATGCACATAGATATTTCACCAATAACAGGATATTTTTTATTATTTATAATTACATATCTATTTATATGTGATATACCAATACCATCATCAAATCCAATAGGTATTGTTGCTATTTTTTCATCTTTATTTGATGTATAAAGCATACCATATCCTACTTTATCACCTGCATGTATATATTTAATTTGTATAATATTTGTTTTGACTTTTAGTGCTGGTGTAAGTTTAATATTAACATCACTATATGTTTCACTTATGTTATATTTATTTATTAAATATTTATTTCTTATCTTTCTAAGTATATCTTTAGGACCATTCCCAAGCTTATGTGGACTTATATCATAACCATATAATATAGTTCCAAATCTAACACCATTTGCAAATTCAATTTTAGGATGAGCAAGTAATATAAAACTACTACTTAAATGTACTATTGGTATACTTTTTATATCAATATCACTTGTAATATTTTTAAAATTATGAACCTGCATATCAAAATATCTATCATTAATACCAGGAGTAGCAAAATGAGTAAATAATCCTTCTAAATATACATTATTATTTTCCTCTATAAGATTTATAACTTTATTAAATTCATCTTTAGAACTTATACCAAGTCTATTCATACCAGTATCTATCTTAATATGTATTTTAAATTTAGATTTAGTTTTATTAAGTAATTTCTTTACATAATCATAACTAACTATAGTAAGTGTTATATTATTTTTAATTGCTATATCTATACAATCTAGTTCAATGGGTTCTACACATAATACTGGTATATCTTTATTATATTTTCTTATTTCTTCTTCTAGGCTATCACCTTTTACATTAGGAGTTGTTAAAGTTAAAAATATAAATTCTTTATTTTCCTCACATTTTAAATGCTCCATAAGAATTGATATTTCTAAGCTATCTTTACAAGCTAATCTCCAACTACACATTGGACAAAATCTATTACCACAAAAATTAGCTTTATTAATTTTTTTGTTTTCCATCTCCAAATCTCCTAGCAACTCTAAAAAAGTACCACAATCCTTTATTCGTTCAACATTTTTCTTGGTAGTTAAAGACTTTATATAATCACTAAATTTAGGATTTTTTAATCTCTTATCAGTACATTTTTCTAATATATCAATTTTTGTTTCTTGATTTTTTATTTTATTTTTGCTATTATAATTCATAATGAATATATTCTTTTGTGTCAACAAAAGGATTTTAAATTTGAATATAAAAAGTCCTATTTAGGCACTAAAAGAATTTGCTCCTTTCCATATAAAGTTTTATTTTTTGAATTAGACACTTAAATTATAAAACACTAGGGAAAAAAAAGCAAATTTTTTTAGCTTAAACCTAGAATTTTCAACGGTTCTAGGGTTTTTTGTTAAATTCGAATAGTTACGTATATTATCAAGAAAAGAAGAAACTCATTTTTTTGAACAAAAAATTCGTTAAAAAAGGGGGTGTTTTTCA
>ENA-OPLO01000074-OPLO01000074.1-human-gut-metagenome-genome-assembly--contig:-NODE-74-length-30445-cov-3.084567_pt1 | contig 30445 bp, 25 predicted proteins | sample MGYA00241818_ERZ501721 | MGnify/ENA primary metagenome ERZ501721 (study PRJEB25962, sample SAMEA2042096) | human gut metagenome | biome: human gut; feature: human-associated habitat; material: faeces... | reverse complement strand
CAAGTCGCCACTGAGCCATGGATGGCGAATTGGCGACGGTGGCGTATGATGGGAATAGATAAAACAGAACATTTAGAACTTCTTAGTGTCAATACATTGTATATAGAATGAATCATATTGAAATATGTGTTGAAGATATTTAGGATTCACAATAGGTTGTTTGAGAAAGGAGACACATATTATGAAGATACTATTTTATGACGCAGCAACCTACGACGTGGAATCCTTCGAGAAAGAACTCCTTCATTTCCCGGATATCGAGATCATCTACCACGAGGTTGATATCTCTCCGAAGACTGTATCCCTTGCGCAGGGCTGCGATGCAATCTGTGCATTTGTAAACTCGGATTTAAGTGCGCCTGTACTGGAGAAGCTTGCGGAGATAAACATCAAACTGGTGCTGCTTCGCTGTGCCGGGTTTAATAATATAGATTTGGAAAAGGCAAATGAACTTGGCATTACGGTGCTTCGTGTGCCGGGCTATTCTCCGGAAGCCGTTGCGGAGCTTGCGATTACACTGGCGCTTGCGGTCAACCGCCATGTACACAAAAGCTACATCAAGGTGCGGGAGAATAATTTCAGCTTAGTGGGATTAACCGGAGTGAATTTTCATGGGAAGACCGCGGGCATCATCGGGACCGGAAAGATCGGTGCTGCAATGTGCCGGATCTGCCGTGGATTTGGTATGCGCGTAATCGCGTATGATATGTACCCGAATAAAGAGCTGGAATTCGTGGAATACATGCCGCTCGAAGACGTGCTGAAGCAGAGTGACTTGATTTCCCTGCATTGCCCGCTCACAGACGAGACTTATCACATGATCAACAAGGATACGATTGCACAGATGAAGGATGATGTGATCTTAGTCAATACATCCCGTGGTGCACTTGTCGATTCGGAGGAACTGATACAGGGTATCCGGCAGGGCAAATTCTTCGGCGTCGGTCTGGATGTCTACGAGGAAGAGGGAGACAATGTATTTGAAAACCGGGAGGACGAGCTGTTACAGCATTCTATCACAGCCAGATTGCTTTCATTCCCCAATGTTATCATTACGTCCCATCAGGGTTTTCTGACGCGGGAAGCACTTGCGGCAATCAGCCGGACAACCTTGCAGAATGCGGTTGATTATGAAAATAGAACCATCCATGAAGCCAATCAGGTAAAATAGATTGGACAAAATTATAATAATCATAAGTGCGGGCAGATGTATGTATCACACATATATCTGCCCATTTTTGCTGTTTTTATCAAATAGATGTGGATTTAAAAATGAATCTATGATAAAATGGCTCTTATCTGCTGTTTATAGGACAACAAAATGAAATCAGACAGCAAATAACGGACAAGATGCATGATACAGAATTCTTTATAAGAGGGTATGTGTTGTGAATCGAGAACGAAAAAAGAGAGGGAAAAAGGATGGAAGAAAAGAAGCGACACTCATTTGGTGGATCAATCGGATTCGTACTTGCGGCGGCAGGTAGTGCGGTTGGTCTTGGAAATATCTGGCGGTTTCCGTATCTGGCAGCCAAGGATGGAGGCGGATTATTCTTAGTCGTCTATATCATTCTGGCATTGACATTTGGCTACACGCTGCTGACTACGGAGATTGCGATCGGTCGAAAGACGAAACAGAGCCCGCTCACGGCATATACGAAGCTTCATGATAAATGGGGATTCTTAGGTGCTATTGCGAGTATTATACCGGTTATCATCATGCCGTATTACTGCACAATCGGTGGCTGGGTAGTAAAATATTTCTTCGTATTTTTGACAGGACATGGAGCCGACGCTGCACAGGATGGATTCTTTACCGGATTCATTACGTCACAGTGGGAACCGATTATTACATTTGTGATCTTCCTTGCGGTATCTGCATTTATCGTATTCCGTGGTGTCAATAAAGGAATTGAGTCTACATCGAAGATTATCATGCCAATCCTGCTTGTCATGATTTTGGGAATTGCAATATTCTCATTAACGTTGAAAAATACAAATGATGCAGGTGAAGTAGTAACCGGTCTGCAGGGATTCAAGGTGTATATTGTTCCGAATCTCGAGGGACTGACAATCGGAAAGTTATTTACGGTTCTGATCGATGCACTCGGACAGTTGTTCTTCAGCTTGTCTGTGGCAATGGGTATCATGATTACATATGGTTCGTATGTGAAGGATGATGCAAACCTTGGAAAATCAATTAATCAGATTGAGATTTTTGATACGGTTGTTGCATTTCTTGCAGGTGCAATGATCATTCCGGCTGTGTATGCATTTATGGGAACAGAGGGTATGTCATCCGGACCAAGTCTGATGTTTGTATCTTTGCCAAAGGTATTTGCTGCAATGGGTGCTGCCGGAAATATAATCGGTACAATCTTTTTTGCAATGGTATTGTTCGCTGCAATTACAAGTGCGGTATCCGTCATGGAGGCAGTTGTATCATGTATTATGGATGCGTTCCATACAAGCAGAACAAAGGCCGGCACAATCGAGGGAATCTTTGCACTGATCGTTGGTATCATTGTCTGCCTCGGATACAACAAGCTGTACTTTGAGTTTAAGCTTCCAAACGGCTCAACGGCGCAGATCTTAGATATCATGGATTACATCAGTAACAATCTGCTGATGCCGATCGTAGCACTTGCAACCTGTATTCTCGTCGGATGGGTCATCAAACCGAAGACTGTGATCGAAGAAGTAGAAAAAAGTGGTTGCAAAATGGGAAGAAAGCGGCTTTACACTGCTATGGTAAAGGTCATCGCTCCAATCTTCCTGATCCTGCTTTTGCTGCAGACACTCGGAATCATGAAACTGTAAACATATAGAAAAAGGAACCCGGTTTGGGTTCCTTTTTTTCGCGGAGAAAACTTATAAAGTTTTAATTATATCCAACAGTTCTTTTGGAATATTCATATTTCCCCGTCCGATTCCCATCTGTATATTCGGCTTTACAACCCCGTGGAAATCCGAACCACCGGAGATTGCCAGTCCGTATTTGGCAGCCAGCGAGCGGAGCTTCTCACTTTCAAAGCGGTTGTTCGAAGAGTGGAATGCCTCAAGTCCTTTTAAACCAAGTGTCTTTAGATATGCTAACAGCTCATCAATCTGTGCATAACCAAGATGATAGAGCAGTGGATGTGCCAGAAATGCCGCTTTGCCATAAGTCGTTAAGATACGCATAGCAGTCTCACAGGTAACCTGTGGCTTCGGCAGGTAATATTTACAGCCGATGCCGATGTATTTGCGGAACGCGGTATCCTTGTCTTTGCAGACACCTTCCTCAACGAGAACTCTTGCGAAATGTGCCCGTGTGATGACGCTGTCCGGGTTGCCGTGAAGCAGCTTCTCCATCGTGACAGGGAGACCATCTGCCTGCATCATCGCTACCATTTTCTCATTTCTTCCCTCACGTGCTTCCTTTAATACGGCAAGCTCTTCTTGAAGCTTCGGGTTTTCATAGTCCATATAGAAGCCTAGAATATGAATCTCACGATTGTTATAGTAGCAGGACAGTTCGATGCCCGGCACTACCTCCAAAGGCTTGTCCTTTGTATAGTCTAAGATTTCTGCCACGCCATCGACCGTGTCGTGATCGGTCAGGGCAATCGCGGAAAGTCCCATCCGCATTGCTTCGTCGGCAACCTCTGTCGGTGTCAGAGAACCGTCGGACGCATTGGAATGTACATGTAAATCGATTTGTTCCATATTACCAACCTCCTTGTGATCGTGTTTGATGTATTATTTTATATCACAGCTTGTACCATCTGTTTTGTTTAGGTGATGCAAAACTATATCGGATAAGCGGATTATTTATTCTTCAGAATATTCAGCAACTCATCCGGTGAGAATGTATATTTCGTGTGACAGAAGTCGCACACAACTTCAATTGGCTTGTTGTCAGCAATCATAGCGCCAAGCTCTTTTCTGCCAAGACTGATAACTGCCTGCTCGACACGCTCCTTGCTGCAATCACAGACATATGCACATGGCATGGAATCGGTCAGCTCGACATCATAGCCTTCGAACAATTTCCGTACGATAGCTTCCACAGACATGCCCTGCTTGAGAAGAGCAGTGAAAGAAAATCCTTTCAGACGTTTCTCCAGCTCGTCAATCAATGCGTCCTCAGCAAATGGCATCAGCTGGATGATAAATCCACCGGCATTTGCTACGGATGTATCGTCGTTGAACAGTACGCCCAGAGCCACAGAGCTTGGAATTTGGTCACTTGTTGCAAAATAGTAGGTCAGATCCTCTGCAATCTCGCCGCTTACCAGATGGGTGTCGCCGACATACGGCTCCTTCAGACCGATATCTTTGATGACGCTTAAGACACCGAGGTCTACTGCTTTTGCGACATCGTTTGCAGGAAGCATAACCTCCGGTTCGCTGACATATCCCTTGACATGTCCGTTTGCATCCGCAGTGACAAGCATACCGGAGATCGGCCCCTGGCACTGGATACGGAGTGTTAATTTGTCGGTATCATTTTTACACATGGCGCCCATCAGCACGCCTCCGGTCAACAGTCTGCCGAGTGCGTTCGTAACAACCGGACTGGTATGATGTGTAATTCTTGCTTTTTCCACAGTATCGGTAGAGTTGCAGGCGAAGAAACGAACCTGCTTGTTCGCTGCCATGCCACGAATCATTGTATCTGCCATAAATGTATCCTCCTTAAAATGAGTGCTTGAATTTTGTATATATACTTGCATGTGTTGCTATTTATGATTGATGCAGTGGTATACAAAATTACTGTATATATTGTTTCTTTGAATTCTTGTTTCGTGTTTCTTTCGCGATGATATAAATACGTTCACATTCCTCATCCGCCGGTTTATGTGTGAATGCATCATAGGCGGCAAGCAGGGTGAGACCGGAATCGGCTACCATCTGTTTCATCTGCTTTAGTGTGTACCCTTTTTGCACATGTAATTCCTCATATTTGCGGAACAGATTATCGTCGGAATCCGAAGGCTCCTTTACGAACAGGCTTAACGCAAGCTCGTTGATCGCTTCCTCTTCATCATAATAATTATCCCAGATAAAGCTGATATCATCCCGATCTTCGGCGATCGTCGCTTCGGCTACGACATCCCGGTAATAATGCTCGGTATGGAAGTCGAAGATGAAAAGACCGTCCGGATCAAGGTAGTTATTGACGAGCGAAAATACATGTGTAAGCTCTTCCGGCTCAGTGATATAATTGACGCTATCGCAGAGACTTACAATGGCTGCAACGGTTCCGTATAGCTCAAACTCACGCATATCCTGACACAGGTAGAGCGACGAAGAATGATTCTGTTCCCGCTTTTCATTTGCAATATCCAGCATGGCAGAGGAGTTGTCGATACCGATCATGTCGTATCCGAAATCTGCCATGCGCTCGGTTATATTTCCGGTTCCACAGCCAAGCTCTGCCAGAATGCCACTTGAAATATCATATTCCACAAGCAGGCTGTGCAGATAGTCCGCCCATGCGTCATAGGGAATGTTGTCCATGAGCGCATCGTAGACAGCAGCAAAATTTGAATATGCTTCAGCCATAGGTTACCTCCTTATTTTTGTAAACACTAAAAGTAAATTATAAAATAAAAGATAGTGAAAAACAAGGTAAAATCATATATAATAAAATGCGCGATTGATAGAGCGTATGTGAGGTTTGGAGGATTACAATGAAAAATCAGATACAGACAATAAAATTAAAGAAGGAGAAGCGTGCATTTTCGTATTGGCGCATCCCGTTTTTTGCGGGCGCGGGCATCTATCTGGAAGTGCTGTTTCATCTGGCGATTTACCATAAACTCGAAAGCACGAGCATCTATCCGGTTTTGTTCGGTGCCACGTTGGGGCTTTTCTTAGCGGCACTCACTGTATGGCTGCCGCGCATCGGAAATGAGATCATTGCATATGTCGGTCTTACCGTGTTCTGCGTGTATGATATCGTGCAGCTCATTTATTTTCGGATATTTGGGACATTCTTAAGTCTGGTGTCTGTTGGCGGCGCCGGAAATGCAATGGATTTCAAGGTCGTGATGTTCGAGAAGATTCGCCAGAATGTTGGTTGGATATTGCTGTTTTTACTTCCGGTGATCGCGCTTGTGTTGCTGCGCGTATTTCTGATAAAGTTTGACAAGCCGAAGATGAAAATGCGGCTTGTAAGTGTAGCAAGTGCGGTTTGCCTGTGCGCCATTTCCATCCTTCTGCTGAATGTGCAGGGACGCGCGATGTATTCGCCGTATCAGTTGTTCCACAACCAGTATGTGCTGGAGCTTTCGATGAACAAGCTTGGAGTATGTGTGACGACCGTGCGGGATGCACAGACGATGATTACGGGTGGAAAGAAAGATGTGACATTTACTTTGGATGATTCAGATATAGATAACGTGGAAGCACTATCGGATGCTGCATTGGAAAGTGGCGCAACGAGTACAGATGCATCTTCCGTGGCAACCGATACGGATGCGGCACCTGTGTATGTGGAACAGGTTGATCCGGCAGTTGATTTTAAGAAGTTATATCAGGCAGCCGAGGATGAACAGTTGAAGAATCTGTCCGCTTATTGTGTGCAGCAGACACCGACCATGCAGAACGAATATACGGGCATGTTTGAAGGGTATAATGTTGTATGCATTACCGCGGAGAGCCTGTGCAAATACGGTATCTACGAGAACTGCACACCGACGCTTTATAAGATCATGAATGACGGCTTTGTATTTGAGAATTACTATAATCCGATCTGGTATCACAGTACGATCGACGGAGAGTTTGTGGATTGCCTGGGACAGTATCCTTGTTCGTCAGAGTGGAGCTTTTATAAGTCAGCAGATACATATCAGCCGTATGCACTTGGCAATGCATTGAATGAGAAAGGCTATACAAGCAAAGCATACCACGACTTTGACTTCTATTATTATAACCGGAGTGAGACACATGCGAATATGGGATATGATTTCAAGGCAATCGATTATGGTCTGGATATCCCAAGCTATGTGACATATTCCGATTATGATACGATCGAGGCAGTATACAAGGAGTTTATTAACGAAGAACCGTTTCTGATGTATTTTATGACATTCAGTGGGCATCTTCCATATAATTACGATTACAATGCCATGTGCCTGAAGAACCGTGAGGAAGCAGAAAAATGCACAGAAGGAATGGACTTGCCGGAAGACGCGGTGGCGTATATTGCGGCACAGATGGAGCTCGATAAAGCATTAGAGGATCTGATCGACAAGCTGGATGAAGCCGGAAAGCTGGAGAAGACCGTGTTCATCGTGACACCGGACCATTATCCATATGGACTGACAGACAGCGGATACGATGCGCTTGCAGGCAAGAATGTATCCGATGATGCATTTGAAAAACATCATTCCTGCCTTGGCATCTGGTCTGCATCTATGGAAGAACCGGTTCATGTCAAGAAGCTCTGCGCAAGCGTAGATGTCCTTCCGACTGTCTTGAATTTACTTGGCGTGACATACGATTCACGCATACTCGCAGGACATGATATCCTGTCCGATTCGGAAGAACTCGTCATCTTTGCCGACCATAGCTTCAAGACAGACAAGATTGGCTATAACACGAAGACCGGAGAAGTGACCTACTATGTGGACGAAAAAACAGTTTCACAATCCTACATCGACGATAAGATCAAGGAAGTCGAAACGAAACTTTACATGTCCGATGAGGTCATCAACACCGATTTTTACGGCTATGTGTACGGCAGGAAATCAACAAACACCACAACAAGCACCACCACATCAACCGAACAACCAAACAAAGAATAACCCCGAAAAACATACAAAAAAGTACGATGTGGCGAAATTTTGTTGTGAAAAGCAACGAAGTATGCTAAAGTGGATTCGATTGTAAATTTTTAATTTGATTCAACCTTCGGGCATGAGAGGCTATATGTAGATTCGAGTTGTTCTGGATTTTCAATTCTAAAGCAGACCATTGGAGCACATCAGCACTTAACGAACGCAGTGAGTTTAGTGTCTGCTATGTGCGGAAGTGAGCGAGAGCGCGTCTGCGTAGAATGAAAATCCAGAATAACTCGGAGAAAGAGTAGAAGTTCTCATGCAGGGAGATAGAATAAGGAGGAAAACAAAATGACGAGAATCGGAATTTACGGATACGGAAATCTCGGCCGCGGCGTAGAAGCAGCCATCAACCAGAACGATGATATGGAATTAGTTGCCGTATTTACAAGAAGAAATCCTGATGAATTGGTTATTAAGAACCAGACAGCCAAGGTGTGCAACGTAAAGGACATGGCAGACTGGAAGGATAAAATCGATGTTATGATTCTGTGCGGCGGAAGCGCAACCGATCTTCCGGAGCAGACACCGGAATGTGCAAAATATTTCAACGTGATCGACAGCTTTGATACACATGCAAGAATCCCGGAGCATTTTGCGAATGTGGACGCAAGTGCAAAAGCAAGCGGACATATCGGAATTATCTCCGTTGGCTGGGATCCGGGCATGTTCTCACTCAACCGTCTGTACGGAAATGCATTGCTTCCGGAGGGAAATGATTATACATTCTGGGGCAAGGGTGTCAGTCAGGGACATTCCGATGCCATCCGTCGTATCGCAGGTGTCAAGGATGCCAAGCAGTATACGATTCCCGTAGAATCCGCACTTGAGGCAGTTCGTAACGGCGAGAATCCGGCGCTTACAACAAGACAGAAGCATACAAGAGAGTGCTTCGTAGTGCTTGAAGAGGGCGCAGATGCGGCAAAAGTTGAGGAAGAAATCAAGACAATGCCGAACTATTTCGCAGATTACGATACAACGGTTCACTTCATTTCGGAAGAAGAGCTGAAGGCAAACCACAGCGGAATTCCACATGGTGGATTTGTACTCCGCAGCGGTGTGACCGGCTGGAACAAGGAGAACAAGCATATCATCGAGTACAGCCTGAAGCTTGATTCAAACCCTGAGTTTACATCCAGCGTACTGATTGCTTATGCAAGAGCGGCTCACAGACTTGCAAATGAGGGAGCAAGCGGCTGCAAGACCGTATTTGATATTGCACCGGCTTACCTTGTGAATAAAACAGGGGAAGAGCTTCGTGCATCCATGCTGTAAGATGCACCAGATACCATGTCGCCGACTGAATATGGGCGGCAGACAATAAGAAAGAAAACGAGGAGAGAAGAGAGAAGATGGAAGAAATCGCAAATTACGTGCCACAGATGTACGCAACATTCTGGGCATTAATCCCGCCGGTCGTGGCAATCGTGCTGGCACTCATTACAAAGGAGGTTTACAGTTCACTCTTTTTAGGAATTGTGATCGGTGGACTGTTCTGGTCCAACTTCAGATTTGAAGCAACCGTAAACCATGTATTCAAAGACGGAATCGTCCGCGTGCTGACCAATTCATATAACATGGGTATTCTGGTATTTCTTGTAATACTCGGTGTTATGGTCTGTATGATGAACAAAGCCGGTGGTTCGGCAGCGTTCGGACGATGGGCAAGCGCCCATATCAAGACGCGGATTGGCGCACAGTTAGCGTCAGTTGCGCTCGGTGTTTTGATCTTTATTGATGATTATTTTAACTGTCTGACAGTTGGAAGCGTGATGCGTCCTGTGACAGACAAGCATCAGGTATCGCGTGCGAAGCTTTCGTATATCATTGATGCGACAGCAGCTCCGGTCTGTATCATTGCTCCGATTTCATCATGGGCAGCAGCAGTAGCCGGATTCGTAGAGGGAGAGGACGGATTCTCCATCTTTATCCGTGCAATTCCGTATAACTATTATGCGCTTTTCACGATTATATTTATGATTGTTTTGATCGTTAGAAAGATTGATTATGGTCCGATGCGGACGCATGAGAAGAACGCTTTGAAGGGCGATATCTACACGACACCGGACCGTCCATATGCAAACGCGGAAAATGAAGTCGTTGAGACAAAGGGGAAAGTGATTGACCTTGTATTCCCAATGATCGTTCTGATTACAGCCTGTGTCATCGGCATGATTTACAGTGGTGGATTTTTCTCAGGCGTTGGATTTGTAGAAGCATTTTCGGGCAGTGATGCATCGGTTGGATTGATGTATGGCAGCTTCTTTGCACTTGTGATTACGATTATCTATTATATGTTCCGCCGCGTATTGAAATTCAGCGAATCCATGTCTTGTATTCCGGAAGGATTTAAAGCGATGGTTCCTGCAATTTTAATTCTGACATTTGCCTGGACATTGAAGGCGATGACAGACAGCCTTGGCGCAAAAGAATTTGTGGCAGAGCTCGTGAAGAGTACGCCGGATGCGTTGCTTAGTTTCCTGCCGGCACTTGTATTTATCATTGCATGCTTCCTTGCGTTTGCAACCGGAACCTCATGGGGAACCTTCGGTATGCTGATTCCGATCGTTGTAAATGCATTCGAGGGAACAAACGCAACGATGATGATCATTTCCATCTCTGCATGTATGGCTGGTGCCGTATGTGGAGACCATTGTTCCCCGATTTCGGATACGACAATTATGGCATCCGCAGGTGCACAGTGTAATCACATCAATCATGTAAGCACACAGCTTCCATATGCGATTACAGTCGCACTTGTATCGTTCGTCACTTACATTATTGCCGGATTCTTTGGTAACAGCAAGGGACTTCCGGGTGTAATGAAGAGCCCTGTGATTCCGCTGGTAATCGGTCTGATTTTACTGTATGTTGTGTTGCAGGTGATCAAGACAGTTGAGAAAAAGAAAGATCCAATTGATGCAGAATAAGAGGCTTGAAATGAAAAAGACAAAAGGAAGTATTATGTTGCTGTTTGCCGCGTTTTTCTGGGGAACGACGTTTGTGGCACAGACAACAGCATCTGATCAGATTGGAACATTTACATTTAACGGAAGCCGCTCCATAGTTGGAGCGGCATTTCTTGCGCTGTTGATTCTTGCTCGTACGGGAATGAAGAATCAGAAAGCAAAGGTAAGTGGAGAACCAGTCGAAAAAGAAAATATAAAACGGACCGTGATCGGTGGTATCCTCTGTGGCTGTGTGCTGTTTTTTGCAACGAATCTGCAGCAGAGTGGTATCGCGGCATATCCGGAAGGCGTGGCCAGCTCCGGCAGATCGGGGTTTCTCACCGCAACGTATGTGGTTATGGTTGCAATCGTATCCGGATTACTCGGGAAGAAATTACATAAGATTGTTTATGTGGCAGTTTTTGTCTGCCTTGGTGGTATGTACATGCTGTGCATGTCTGGCGGTATCGACAATCTGTATTTTGGCGATCTGCTCGGACTTCTGTGTGCAGTCTGCTTCACCGGACATATCCTGACAGTTGACCATTTCAATGACTGTGACAGCGTGAAGATCTCGTGCATCCAGTTTATTACGAATGGTGTGTTATCTCTGATCTGTATGGCAATCTTCGAGCAGCCGGCATGGAGTGATCTTGCCGCCGCATGGTTCCCAATCCTATATGCGGGTATCTTCTCGAGCGGTATCGCATATACGCTTCAGATCGCAGGACAGAAATATGCAGATCCGGCAGTTGCATCCATCGTGATGAGTCTGGAATCGGTATTTGCAGTGCTCGGTGGATTTGTCGTATTACACGAGGTGCTAGCACCGCGGGAAATCGTCGGCTGCGTGCTTGTGTTCACCGCAGTGATCTTGGCACAGGTGCCGCAGATGCGAAAGTAGAGGCTATTATTTGATTGTGCTTGCATTTCTATAATAATCTTGTATATTATCTGTATTGAATGAGGTGTATGTTTCCGGACTGCACTGGGGGAGTCACTCTGTGGCTCTCTTTTTTGTTATCAAATAAAAGTGAATAGTCACGCAGTTTCGTGATAATCGGAATCGCAATTGCTTCGAACAACAAAAATCTACTTTAATTCGATATGAACAAATTGCAAATGAACTATTTTGGTGTAAAACGTAATTAGCAAGTAGCGGAGGATAAGTATGAGAGACTATAGTTTTGGAAATTTTATCAGTACACTACGACAGAGAAAAGGCCTGTCTCAATATCAGTTGGGTGTACTTGTCGGCGTTTCAGATAAAGCGGTGTCAAAATGGGAAAATGGAGAATCAGAACCGTCAATTGATAAGTTAATCAAGTTATCGAAATATTTTGGAGTTAGTATTGATGAATCAATGTCATTTAGATAAGGTTTTTTATGATGAAAACAGTATATCATATGCGTTCATGCATTGAAAATACTGTTCAGTTAAGAAATGCTGTATTTTTTAGGTGCACTAATGCGTAGAAAGCAGGTGTATGATGAGTTCAAATCATTTTTTTGTGTATGACAAAAAGACAGATTGCATATCTGCCTCATAATGCAGTATAATGGTAACGAGATTTATGCAACCCGATACATGAAATCCCTATTTCTCTTTGGACGGAGGGGGATAGGATATTTTCGATTGTACCTGACAGGTGTCAGATACTTTTGTATGAGAAGCATGGTCTCTGTTTCGTTACCGCCGTGTTTGAGATATGCCCTGCATATGTTTACTGCGATGGTGTATTTGAGTTCACGGAAGCTTGTTTCCTCGCTCCAGCGCATCCGGTAAAGTTTATTGATTTCTTCCAGAGGAAATTCTTCTTCTGAAAGATTGGTGGCAATACAGATATAGGTTCCATTATCAAGGCGAATACGTACAATACGGAATTCAATATCGTAATACATGCAGTTTTCATCAAGAAAATCAAAATCGGTAGAAGGCTGAAGTATGGTATAGGTATAGATGAAATAAGCTCGTATAAATGCGAGTGCGGAAAGATAGGTTTGGAGAAATCCTTGATTTGGAACCATCCGAGGTGTGGAAGCAGATTGATGGAGAGTTGGAAAAGAAGATGCAGCGCAACGAGAAAGGATGATGCTTGTGGCAGGATCGTATAAATATTTCAGATATTATTTGCGGGATGTTCCGGAAAATGCATCGCTATAAAAATGCTGGAGGAAATGAATGGTCACACAAGAAATCAACTGATTACAGAATTTCTTATGCATTATCTGAAGACAGGAAGTGAGGATGACATGAAGGCGGCGGATATTATTGCAGATGAAGTGTTTGAGCATACATTAAAAAGAATTGACGAATTGGAACGTCAGGTAAGAATGCTTACAACTGGGCGTGAAAATATAGATGGAAACAAGATTTGGAAGAAGTTTCATTCCGAAGATATTTCCATCAATGAGTTAAATGAAGAGTAAGCAGGAAAATATGAATACTGCAGAAAATATGATCGAAATCTGTTTGGCGTTCTACCACTAAACAGATATATGGTTTGTCTTGATCCCTACATTTGGAGACAAACGTTTTGGCGATGAACGGAGGCTTGGGGATGAGTTACACTTTTTGTGAGAAGAAAGTTGGAGAGAAGCTCCACGAACTAAGAATGAGAAAAAAAGTTGAAGCAGCGGGAAGCAGCAGATGAGATGCACATTTCTCGCGAACACTATTCACGTATAGAAAATGGAACCAGAAGAATAAGCCTGGAAATGCTGTTTATTTTAATGAATTTCTATGGAGAGGATGCGAATACCATCTTATGTATAAAAGGTGGAAAATACGTCGAATGAGACGTTTAGAAAGAATATGGAGTTTGAAAAATACATCCTGGACAATGTTGAGATATAAGACAATTTATTCATTTTGTAAGGGTAATTATCAACTTTAGAATTTACAATTAGGCCACGTTATAGTATAGTATATGCTGAATGCATGGCTTCTTTAGTTACGAAAGAAGCGCGGTATGTTCACACAACAGCTGAACAAAAAACAAAGGAGATAACATAAAATGAAACTAGGAATCGTTGGGCTTCCGAACGTCGGAAAGTCCACATTATTTAATTCTTTGACAAAGGCGGGCGCGGAAAGCGCGAACTATCCGTTCTGTACGATCGATCCGAACGTGGGTGTCGTACCGGTACCGGACAAGCGTCTTGACAAGCTGACCGAGATGTATCATTCAGCGAAGACAACACCGGCCGTGATTGAGTTCGTTGATATTGCAGGACTTGTAAAGGGTGCATCCAAGGGAGAAGGACTTGGAAACCAGTTCTTATCCAACATTCGTGAGACAGATGCGATTGTGCATGTTGTACGTTGCTTTGAAGATCCAAATGTCATTCATGTCGATGGTTCGGTTGATCCGATCCGTGATATTGAGACGATTAACTACGAGTTGATCTTCGCAGATATTGAGGTGCTTGACCGTCGAATTGCGAAGGGACAGCGTGGTGCAGCCAATAATAAGGAACTTGCAAAGGAAGTTGATCTGCAGAAGCGGATCAAGGAGCATCTGGAATCCGGTAAGCTTGCAATTTCCTTTGAGACAGACGATGAGGACGAAATCAAGTGGATCAAGGAATACAACCTGCTGACAGGAAAGCCGGTGATCTATGCGGCAAATGTATCCGAGGATGATCTGGCAGACGATGGAGCAAGCAATCCATATGTACAGAAGGTGCGCGAATATGCGAAGGAATTTGGCAGTGAAGTATTTGCTGTGTGTGCACAGATTGAGCAGGAGATCTCCGAGTTAGATGATGATGAGAAGCAGATGTTCTTAGAGGAGCTTGGCGTATCGGAGTCCGGTCTGGATAAGCTGATCAAGGCAAGTTATTCTCTGCTTGGACTCATCAGTTACCTGACAAGTGGTCCGGATGAGACACGTGCATGGACAATCACGAAGGGCACGAAGGCACCACAGGCAGCGGGTAAGATCCATACGGATTTTGAACGTGGATTCATCAAGGCGGAGGTTGTTGCTTACGATGATCTCATGGAGAGCGGCAACATGCTTGCAGCGAAGGAAAAAGGACTTGTACGACAGGAAGGAAAAGAATATGTCGTGCAGGATGGCGATGTGATCTTATTCAAGTTTAATGTATAGAAACATATCATTGTGAAAAACTTATCAATAGAGTCTATTGACGAAAATAAAAAGGAAAAACTATGTATGATATCAGATTCCCAAATCTTGGGATAGTATTAAAAAATATCAAAGACGGATTCACGATCTTTGGATTTGAAATCAAATTTTATGGTGTGATCATAGCACTTGGATTTGTGCTGGCGTTCCTTGTAATCAGCAAGGAAGCAAAAAGGACCGGGCAGAGCGAGGACACATATCTGGACTTCATGCTCTGGCTGATCATCCCGGCAATCTTAGGTGCGCGGCTCTACTATATTATATTCAGCTGGGATTCGTATTTCCAGAAGGGCAAGGGCTTCGGGAAGACGTTGTTCGATCTGATTGATATCCGGAGCGGCGGACTTGCCATCTACGGTGGCGTGATCGCGGGTGTGATTGTTGCAATCGTCTTTGCGAAGAAGCAGAAGATGAAGTTCTCTGTACTTGCCGACACGGTGACGATGGGACTTCTGATCGGACAGATCATGGGACGCTGGGGCAACTTCTTCAACCGGGAAGCGTTTGGCGATTATACGAATTCGCTTTTTGCGATGGCGATTCCGACCGACTATTATGTTGGCAAAGGAACCCTGACCGGTATGATTAACTCCGGTATCATCACTTCGGAGATGGCGAATCATATGCAGGTCTACGATGGCATGCAGTGGATCACGGTACATCCGACCTTCCTGTACGAATCGGTGTGGAATCTGATCCTTTTGATTGTTATTTTCATCTACCGGAAGCACAAGAAGTTTGATGGCGAGATCTTCCTCATGTATCTGTGGGGCTATGGTCTTGGACGTGTTTGGATCGAGGGACTTCGTTCAGATTCCCTGATGCTTCCGTTCTTCAACATGAAGGTATCCCAGATGATCGCAGCAATCTGTGTACTGGCTTGTTCCGTGCTGATTGTAAAAAAACGGATGGATACCGTAAAAAAACAGGCACCAGCAGGAAAAAAGGAACAATAAATCAATTAAAAATTGTAAGAAATGGACAAGGGAAATGCAAATTGGTATTGCATTTCCCTTTTTTTTGCGTTACAATGAAACCCAAGTGGAAGCTGAGTGGCAGTGAAATGGATGTCAAGTGGTGCTCGGTGGAGGTTGTTCCCACACAGGGAAGAACATTGCATGCAATACGAAAGGTGAAGCTATATGTCAATGGGTATGATAGGAGAATCGAATCATGGCCTCGATGCAAAAGGCAGATTGATTATTCCCATAAGATTCCGTCAGGAACTTGGGGATAAATTTGTGCTGTGCAATGGCATGGACCATAACATTGACGTATATCCGGAAGCAGAGTGGACAAAATTCGCAGAGAAGCTTGCTGCACTGCCAAAGAGTAATTTCCAGGCAAGACGTCTTCGTGATTTCTACGAAGGATCTGCGGTTGTCTGTGAGATGGATAGTCAGTATCGTATTGTAATTCCACAAAAATTACGTGAATATGCGGGCATTGATCGCGAGGTTGTCATGATTGGACATACGGATACCGTAGCAATCTGGGATAAGGCAGCCTGGGATAAGATCAACAGCCCAGAAGAGATTGACCTGAAAGAAATCGCCGAGATTGGTGAGTTGTTCAACATCTAAGGGAGGCTGCGATGGAATTTAAACACAAATCGGTACTTTTAGATGAGACAATTGACAGTCTGAATATAAAACCGGATGGAATCTATGTGGATGGAACCCTCGGTGGGGGTGGACATTCCTTAGAGATCTGCAAGCGGCTTTCGGACAAAGGTAGACTGATCGGAATCGATCAGGATCTGGATGCGATTGCAGCTGCGACCGAGCGGTTGAAGGATTACAAAGATCGTGTAACGATCGTGCATTCCAACTATCAGGATATTGATGCAGTATTAAAGAACTGTTCTGTGAGCGGTGTTGACGGAATCGTTCTGGATCTCGGTGTCTCCTCGTATCAGCTTGATAATGTGGAACGTGGGTTTACTTATCGTGAGGACACGCCGCTTGATATGCGGATGAATCAGGAAAGTACTATGACAGCGAAGGATATTGTAAATGAATATTCTGAAATGGAGCTGTACCATGTGATCCGCGATTATGGCGAGGACAGTTTCGCTAAGAATATTGCAAAGCATATCGTCAAGGCGAGACAGGAGCAGGTGATAGAGACAACCGGACAGTTAAACGAGATCATCAAGGCGGCGATCCCGGCGAAAGTCCGGCAGGGACAGGGACACCCGTCCAAGAAAACATTTCAGGCGATTCGGATTGAATTGAATCACGAGCTGGATGTGCTGGAGAATTCGTTAGATACTATGATCTCATGGCTGAATCCAGGTGGCAGATTGAGCGTGATCACATTCCATTCGTTGGAAGACAGGATTGTAAAAACGATATTTAAAAGAAATATGAATCCATGTACATGTCCACCGGAGTTCCCGATTTGTGTATGTGGGAAGAAGCCGACTGGCAAGGTGATTACCAGAAAGCCGATTGTTCCAAGTGAACAGGAACTGGCAGAAAACAGTCGGGCAAAGAGTTCCAAGCTGCGGGTATTTGAAAAAGCAGATGTATGATTTTAAGGAGTGATTGATATGGCACAACAGGTTAGAAGACAAATGAATTATGTAGACGGTACGGCTGCAAGACAGATGTACGCAGCTCCGGCACGCCGTGTGCATGAGCCGGAAAGAAAGGCACCGAGCCGTAGAGTTGCTCCACAACAGCGTCCGCAGGAACGACCAAAGGTACGGCGCAGAGTGACTGCGCAGACCAAAAAGACGCTGGCATTCTCCGCAGGATATATGCTGTTTATGGCATTTATGGTATGTCTGGTTGTTGGATCAAGCGTATTGATGTTATATTTGAATACGAAGATCAGCACACAGCAGAACAACATCAGTGCCTTAGAGGCAGAACTTGAAAAGATCGAAGATGATAACGCAGCACATAAGCTTCGTTTGAATAATATGTATACATTGGACGATATTTACAATGTAGCAACCAATGAACTTGGCATGGTCTACGCTAAGAGGGGACAGATCATTTATTATGACAGTGCCAATGAAGATTATGTAAAACAGTATCAGGATGTTCCGGGTTCGAATTAGGATGTAGATCAAAAGTCGAGCAGTTTCGCTGCTCGATTTTTGCGGTTGAGGTAAAAGTATGACTAGAAGACCACAAAACAGAGAAAATAGAAGAAGACGAAAGCGAAAGGTATTTACCAACCGGATGCGCGGCAGATTGAAATTTGTGTTTGGGTGTGTCATGGTTGGATTTGGTGTGCTTGGTGCAAAAATTATCTGGATCAATGCACAAAAAGGAAGCCAGTATAAGCAGCAGGTGTTGACGCAACAGGGCTATTCCAGCAAAGTGATTCCGTATAAGCGTGGTGATATTGTCGATGCGAACGGAACCGTGCTTGCGACGGATAAGAAGGTGTATGATCTGATATTAGAGCCTGCCAATATCGTGCAGTATGAGAAGAAAAAGACGGCGACGGTATCAGCGCTGAAGGAATTTTTCGGATTTACAGATGAGGAGATCGCAGGATTTCTGGCAAATGAAAAATCGTACTATGTAGTGGCAAAGAAGGGCGTTGAGTACGAGGAAGTACAGAAATTTGAGGAATACTGCAAAACCGATGAAGGCTCCAATGTCGTTGGAATCTATTACGAAGAGCGGTATGTACGTGTCTATCCGAACAAAGAACTTGCGTGCCATCTGCTTGGATTTACCGTCAGCGGAAATGTCGGCATGTATGGCGTCGAGGAGTATTATAACAGCGAGTTAAATGGTACGAACGGACGGGAATACTCGTATCTGAATGAGGATTACGGCGTGACCAATTCGATTGAGCCGGCAACTAACGGCTATAACCTTGTGACAAGTATTGATGCAAATGTACAGAAGATTGTTGAGGAAAAGGTAAAGGCAAAACTGGAGGAAGAGGACGCTAAGAATATATCCGTGCTCGTGATGAATCCGAAGAATTGTCAGATCATGGCGCTGTATAATTCCCATACATTTGATCCAAACGATGCTTATGATCTGGATTCGACACAGTATCAGTTCGATACGCAGGAAGAACTCGAGGCATCCGGATATTCCAGTTTTGAGGACTTTAAGCAAAATGGAACAGATGAAGAACATGTGGATGCGCTATACAAGGTATGGCGTAACTTCCCAGTATCGGATGTGTTTGAGCCGGGTTCTACCTATAAGACATTTACGATTTCCGGCGCACTCGAAGAGGGTGTGATCACACCAGAGGATACATTCTTCTGTGATGGTGGTGAGCAGATTGAGGACCGTTATATACAGTGTCATTCCCATGATTACGGTGGACATGGAATGGTCGACCTTTCCGGAGCGCTGGAGAAATCCTGCAACGATGCTTTGATGCAGATTGCAGCAAAGGAAGGAATTGCATTATTTGATAAATATCAGGTGTTGTTTGGATTTGGACAGTCCACGAATGTCGATCTGCCGGGTGAACCAAGCGATTCCTCACTCAGTGGGCTCGTATATCATGCAGATAATATGGGAGCTGTATCCCTTGCGATATCTTCGTTTGGACAGGGTGTAACAACCTCAATGATGCAGGTTGGAACCGCATTTTGTTCTGCAATTAACGGCGGATATTATTATGAGCCAAGTGTTGTACAGCGGATCGAAGATGAAAATGGAAATATCGTCCGGAATCTGGACCCTGTGTTAGTCAGAAGAACGATCTCGGAGGATGTATCAGCACAGATGCGTCAGTTTTTAAAGAACGTAGTATCCGAAGGTACCGGTAAGAAAGCGACCGTTGAGGGTTACGAGATTGGAGGTAAGACCGGTACTGCCGAGAAGCTTCCACGAGGAAATGGAAAATACATTCTTTCCTTTATTGGATTTGCACCGGTGGACGATCCACAGGTTGTTATCTATGTCGTAGCGGATGAACCGGAATTACAGTCAGGAAGTGGCGAGGCAGCGCATTTGTTTGCAGATATTGCAGAAGCTATCTTCCCATATTTGAATATTTATAAGACGGATGAGACATATGATATTGATGAGGCAACGGCAGAGGATGAACCTGCAACGCCAATCTATGGTGGAGAAGCTCCGGCCAATGATGTAGCTGGTGGCAGCGACAACCCATATGTCGAGCAGTCCGAGGGTGAGACGACAACCGAGACAACGACAGAAGATCCGAGTGCAACGACAGAAGCGCCCGCGCAGGACACAACGCAGGAAGCACCAACCGGATGATGTAGAAAACAGGTATAGTTCGCACGCACAGGGAATACATTTTTATAAAATGAGAATTGGGCGATAGCGGATATGCAGCTTTTATTTACGAGTTCCCATCGGAAGCGATTGTTGATCGTAGTGATTGCATTTTTTACGTTATTGACTATAATAACGGTGAAGCTTGTTTCCATCATGACCATGCAGGCGGACGATTATGGATATCGGGCGCGGGCGGTACAGGAACGTGAGCGCAGCATCAAGGCAAAGCGCGGCAGCATCTATGATAGAAATGGTGTTGTGCTTGCTGGTAACCAGGCAGTCTGTTCGATCTCGGTAATCTACAACCAGATCGAAGATCCGGAGACTGTAATTCGGGTTCTCAGTGAGAAACTGGAACTACCGGAGGAAGATGTCCGGAGACGTGTAGAGAAACGCTCGGTGCGTGAGAAAATCAAAAGCAATGTGGACAAGGAATTGGCAGATGAGATCCGCGCGATGAATCTGGCAGGCGTTATGATTGATGAGGACTACAAACGGTATTATCCGTACAGTACACTGGCATCCCATGTGCTGGGATTTACAGGTAGCGACAATCAGGGTATTGTCGGGCTGGAAGTATACTATGATGATCTGTTGATGGGCGAAAATGGCAGCATCAACACCGTTACAAATGCCAGAGGCATTGAAGTGGAAAATATGGCGGAGAGAAGAGTGGAAGGCACAGCCGGACAAAATCTTGTCACGTCCATAGATATAAACATCCAGCAATATATCACGCAGAAAGCGCTTGAGGTGCTGGAGAAAAAACAGGCAAAACGCGTATGTATTATCGTGATGAATCCGCAGAATGGAGAGATCTATGCACTTGCGGATGTGCCGGAATACAACTTAAATGAACCGTTTACATTGAATTATGAGACGGACGAAACGGTAACGCAGGATATGTGGAACCAAATGTGGAGAAACTATTGTATCAGTGATACCTATGAGCCGGGTTCGACGTTCAAGATTGTGACAGCGACAACTGCTTTTGAGCAGGGCGTGTTGCGCGTGGAAGATCAGTTTTACTGCCCGGGTTATCATATTGTGGAGGATCGCCGGATTCGGTGCCACAAGGTTGCCGGACATGGGGCAGAAACCTTCCGGGAAGGTATCATGAATTCCTGCAATCCAGTGTTTATGCAGGTTGGGGAACGCATTGGCGTGGATGGTTTCTATGATGGTTTAAGAAAATTAGGGTTGTTTGAGCAGACGGGGGTCGACCTGCCGGGAGAGGCAAATTCCATCTTCCATAAGCAGGAAAAGGTAGGACCGGTCGAGCTTGCAACGATGTCATTTGGACAGTCGTTTCAGATTACGCCGTTACAGTTGATGCGTGCTGCATCTGCAGTTGTGAATGGCGGGAATCTGGTCACACCTCATTTCGGTGTGTATACGACAGATGAAAATAACAATGTCACTGAGGTTTTGAAATATGAGACGAAGACAGGAGCAGTAAGTACAGCAACCAGCGAGACGATGAAAGGACTGCTCGAAGCAGTCGTTGCAGAGGGCACCGGACATCGGGCGTATATCGCAGGGTATTCGATTGGTGGCAAGACGGCAACAAGTGAGAAACTGCCGCGAAGTGAGAACCGTTACATTTCATCCTTCCTTGGATTTTCACCGGCGGACAATCCGCAGGTTATGACACTGATTCTGATTGATGAACCGCAGGGTATCTATTATGGAGGTACGATTGCGGCACCGGTCGTAGGTGAGATATACGACAACATTCTGCCGTATCTCGGTATCTACAAGGACGAGAACGCAGAGGAGGAGACGACGCAGACAATCAGCATCGACGATGCTGTGTTTTAAATATTACAATACAAGCGATGGCTTGATAAAGGAGAGAAGATATGAAGTACGACATAATTGTTCCAGCATTGATAGCATTTGGTGTGAGTGTGATCTTAAGTCCGATCATTATTCCATTCTTAAAGAAACTGAAGTTCGGGCAGTTTGTGCGTGACGATGGACCGGAATCGCATCTGAAGAAGTCGGGAACGCCGACGATGGGTGGATTGATCATCCTGTTCAGTATCGTGATTACATCACTCTTTTACATCAAGGATCATAAGGAGATCGTTCCAATCCTGTTTGCAACATTGGGATTTGGTCTGGTTGGTTTCTTGGATGACTTTATCAAGGTTGTTATGAAGCGGTCACTTGGACTTCGTGCATGGCAGAAGATGTTGGGACAGTTTTTGGTAACAGGTGTTTTTGCATATTACATTCATGCATATACGGATCTTGGAACTACGATGATTATTCCATTTACACATAAGGTCGTTGACCTTGGATGGGTTTATTTCCCATTGATGTTCTTCGTTATGCTTGGTACAGCAAACGGTGCGAACTTTACAGATGGCCTGGATGGATTGGCATCCTCCGTTACCGTATTGATTGCAACCTTTTTCGCGATTGCATCTATCGCGGCAGGCTCTGGTGTAACACCGATTACATGTGCAGTCGTAGGAAGCCTGCTTGGCTTTTTGGTATACAATGTCTATCCAGCACGTGTGTTCATGGGAGATACCGGATCACTGGCATTGGGTGGATTTGTTGCGTCGACAGCGTATATGCTGCAGATGCCACTGATTATATTGATCGTTGCATTTATTTATCTGGCAGAGGTGCTTTCTGTTATTATTCAGGTTGTAAGCTTCAAGACAACTGGAAAGCGAGTATTTAAGATGGCACCGATCCATCATCATTTTGAGCTTTGCGGATGGCCGGAGACAAAGGTCGTTGCGATCTTCTCGATCGTTACAACGATTCTGTGTCTGATCGGAATTCTGGCAATTTAGAAACGTTAGATAGAATGGAAAAGAGGGAAAACGATGTTCGATAAGAAAGTATTAGTTGCAGGAGCAGGAAAAAGTGGAATCTGTGCAAGTGAGCAGCTTCTTCGAAATGGAGAGCAGGTTGTGCTGTTTGATGAGAACCCGAAGGGTACACTCACAGAGACAGTCATTCTTGAGAAGCTCGGGTTTGACAAGAAACCAGAGGCTTTGACGATCTGGCTTGGTGCGCTGACTGATGAACTGCTTGCAGATATTTCCTGTATGGTTATCAGTCCGGGTATCCCGGTCGATGCACCATTTGCGCTCAAGGTAAAAGAAGCAGGTATTCCGGTGTGGAGTGAAATCGAGCTTGCATATACTTACGAGAAGGGTACAGTAGCCGCCATCACAGGTACGAACGGAAAGACGACAACGACTACATTGGTTGGCGAGATCATGAAAGCCTACAACGACAAAACATTTGTCGTAGGAAATATCGGAATCCCATACACAAGTCTGTCTGATCAGAGCAGTGCGGATTCGGTGACGGTTGCAGAGATCAGTAGCTTCCAGTTGGAGACAATTCATACATTCCGCCCACATGTGAGCGCGATACTCAATATTACACCGGATCATCTGAACCGGCATTATACATTTGAAAACTATGCGAACTGCAAGCTGGATATCACGAAGAACCAGACGAAGGAAGATTATGCAGTGATGAATTACGATGATCCGGAGACGGTGAAGCGTATTGATAAGGTTCCGGCAACGGTGATTTTGTTCAGCCATAAAAAGGAACTGGAGTCCGGTGTAATCGTCAAAGATGGTGCGGTTGTGATCCGGGAGAATGGCAAAGAGACTTATGTGATGCCACTTTCTGAGTTCCAGCTGCTGGGAGATCACAATATAGAGAATCTTTTGGCTGCGGTTGCAATATCTTATTATATGGGAGCAGATATTGCCACGATCCGTAAGGTCTGCGGCGCATTTAAGGGTGTGGCACACCGGATCGAATATGTGCGCACATTAAATGATGTGAATTATTATAATGATTCCAAAGGAACAAATCCGGATGCAGCGATCAAGGCAATCCAGTCGATGGTGCGTCCGACGTATCTGATCGGTGGCGGTTATGATAAGAAGTCTACTTACGATGAGTGGATAGAGAGCTTTGACGGCAAGGTAAAATGTCTGCTTCTGATCGGACAGACAGCACAGGATATTGCAGACTGTGCAAGAAAGCATGGATTTGAAAACATTGAAATGATGGATGACTTGAAACAGGTTGTGGAGTATTGTCATACACATGCACAGCCGGGCGATGCGGTGCTTCTTTCGCCGGCATGCGCAAGCTGGGGGATGTTTGACAATTATGAGCAGCGTGGAGATATGTTCAAGGAATATGTAAATGCGCTTTCATAAGGAAAGCGGAAATGGAAAGAAAAGACAGGGGTGTCTGAGCTATGGCATATGGCAGAAGAAAATTGAAAAAGAATAAAGTATTCGCAACCGGCGGATACATTGATTATCAGACGATTTTCTTGGTTGTCGTTTTGCTTGCGTTTGGTGTCATGATGGTGTATAGCGCGAGTGCATACCGGGCGACACTTTCCGGGCTTCCCAGCGGATATTTTGCGATGCGTCAGGGTATGATCGGGTTGGCAGGAATCGTCGTAATGATGTTGATATCCTGTTTTAATTATCAGTTTTATAAGCGTCCGGTGATGCAGCGGCTGATCGTGACAGCGATGATTGTCTGTGCCGGTATCGCACTGGTGCTTGGTGTATCCTCCAATGGTTCACAGCGTTGGATTGAGGTCGGTGGTATTCAGTTACAGCCATCCGAGATTGTAAAGCTGCTGATTATCCTGTATCTGCCGAGTGTTTGTGTGAAGCATCCGAAATACCTGACCTCTTATCAGGGAATCATCCGGCTGATCGCACCGTGTATTGTCAGTGCGGGTCTGATCGCGAAAGAGAACTTAAGTACCGCGGTTGTCTGTGTGGCAATCATGGTCGTCATTATATTTGTGGCATGTCCGGATTATAAAATTCTGGTTATGCCGGTCGTTGCACTGGTGATTGCCGGTGTACTGCTTATCACAACCGTTGGTTATCGTGGCGATCGAATCGATGCATGGCTGCACCCGGAGACGAGTGATTCCGGATACCAGACGATGCAGTCTCTGTATGCAATCGGTTCCGGTGGATTGTTTGGAAAGGGCTTGGGACAGAGTATCCAGAAGCTTGGATTTTTGCCGGAGTCGCACAATGATATGATCTTTGCGATTATCTGTGAAGAGCTTGGACTGTTCGGCGCGCTTTGTGTTATTGCATTGTTTGTCATGCTGATCGTACAGCTTCGCTATATTGCGAACCATGCTAGAGACCGGTATGGTGCATTGGTTGTAACCGGTGTTATGACACATATTGCAGTGCAGATGATCATCAACATCGGTGTTGTTACCAATGTCATCCCGAATACAGGTGTCCCACTTCCATTTATCAGTTATGGTGGTACATCGCTGGCGTTCCTGATGGTAGAGATGGGATTCGTGTTAAGCGTGTCGAGACAGATGCTTCCATACGAGGCACCAACGAAAGAAGAGCTGCAGATGCAGCGGTAAATCAGAGCGGTACATAGAAACAAAAGGAGAATCGTTTTGAAGAAACATTGGATTGTATTGTTTATACTTGTAGTGATACTTGGAACGCTTGCGTATCTTTCGACATGGACAGTTGATAAGGTGCAGGTGGAAGGCTGTGAGATTGTAAATACACAGTCGGTCAGTGATGCGATGAAGGAAGAAGCACCGCTGGACAACACATTGCTGTTGTATATCAAAAGTAAAATGAACAAACTGAAAGATCTGTCTTTTGTAAGCAAGATGGATCTGGAACTAACAGATAAAAACACGGTAACCGTGACAGTTTACGAAAAATCCATAGCCGGCTGTGTGTTATACAAGGGCGACTATGTGTATTTTGATAAAGATGGTATAGTATTGGATTCGTCGAAGAGACGTGTCGGAAGTGCACCGCTGATCAAAGGTCTGACCTTTACCGAGTGGAGCATCGGCAAGAAACTGCCGAGTGACGACGACAAGAAATTCCAGACAATACTGACTATCACGCAGTTGGTGGAAAAATACGATCTGGAGATTGACGGTATCAAGTTCACCGCTGAAAATGAAATTGTCCTTCAACACGGAGGCATTACAATCGAATTGGGAGAGGGGGAATATCTGGCGGTTCAGATGATGAATCTGGGCAACATACTGAAAAATCTGGAAGGTATGTCCGGAACATTGTATATGAAAGACTTTGATTCGGAAAATGCAACTGCGAGCTTTAGCAAAAATTAAGTGAATTTTACGTAAACCTATTGATTATTTCAACAAAAACCTATATTATATAGGATAATAATGCGCAAATAGAATAAAGGAGGAAAAGACCTTGCTTGAAATAAAATCGAATGACGAGAAAACCCCTGCAAGAATCCTTGTGATTGGTGTAGGTGGAGCTGGTAACAATGCAGTAAACAGAATGATTGATGAGAATGTGGAAGGTGTCGAGTTGATCGCCATCAACACAGACAAGCAGATCTTATCACAGAATCGTGCAACAACAAAGATTCAGATTGGTGAGAAGCTGACAAAGGGACTCGGTGCAGGTGCAAAGCCTGAGATCGGAGCAAATGCAGTAGAAGAGAACAGAGAAGAGATTACCGATATCATGAAGGATGCCAATATGGTATTCGTTACCTGTGGTATGGGTGGTGGTACTGGTACAGGTGCTGCTCCAGTCGTAGCAGAGATTGCAAGAAATCTTGGAATCCTGACTGTCGGCGTTGTAACAAAGCCATTCTCTTTCGAGGGTAAGCCTCGTATGAACAATGCCATCAACGGTATTGCAAAGTTAAAAGAAAACGTAGATACTCTGATTGTCATTCCAAACGACAAGCTGTTACAGATCTGCGATAAGCGTACAAGTATCCCAGAAGCTTTGAAGAAGGCAGATGAGGTATTGCAGCAGGGTGTACAGGGTGTCACAGACCTGATCAACAAGCCGGGTCTGATCAACCTTGACTTTGCAGATATCCAGACAGTAATGCGTGACAAGGGTGTCGCTCATATCGGTATCGGACGTGCCAGTGGTGATAACAAGGCAGTGGATGCAATCAAGTCTGCTATGGACAGCCCATTGCTGGAGACAACCGTCAGTGGTGCAAGCGATATCATTGTAAACTTCTCAGGAAATATTGGTATTGTGGAAGCATACGATGCAATCACATACCTGACAGAAGTCGCTGGTGACGGCGCAAATATCATATTTGGTACTGTAGATAATGATGTGATGGGTGAGGATGTATGTATCACAATCATCGCAACAGGTATTGAGGACAATGCGGCAACACAGCCGGTTATGCAGAATCCAGCAAAGCCTTCTGCTGTAAAGCCGACAGTAGCACCAGTTGGTAAAACTCCTACATATGCGAGCCAGCCAATTACAAGTGTAAAGCCAATGGGAACCGCTACAAAGCCATCTTTCATGTCCACTCCAGCAGCGAAGCCATCGGTAAGTGCTGACATTTCAAGTGCAGCAAAGCCAGCTCCTGCAAAGAGAGAGACAGGCAATGGCGGAGGAATCAAGATTCCAGATTTCCTCAAGCGTGGATAAGTAAGCAGGAACTAAAGGGACTGTTGTATTGTATGTGCAACAGTCCTTTTTCTTATAGTATAGAGGGGAGGACTTATGGGAGACAGAGAAGAAAAAACGGTGTTGTTTGACGAGTCGATGCTGCAGCAATACCAGAAAAATATGACAGGAAAAAGCTCGCTTGTCATTGTAGATGGTAGTGGCATACAGGAATACGACCTGAGCAAATTTGTAGATGGCGCATACACTTTCGGTCGGAATGAAAACAACAGTATCCGATTAAATTCCAGCATTGTCTCAGGTAATCATGGCGAGCTCTATTTGCAGGAAGGCAGATGCTATATCCGCGACAATCACAGCTCGAACGGTTCTTATCTTGCCTATGGTACGCAGTTTATCCAGATGGCACCCGATCAGTATTATGGCGGCGATGGCAGAGATATGATCGTGCGTCTTGGAACGAACCATTCGATGGATGGCATTGATCCGGTACTCCTGTTGTACAACGGACAGCAGAAGGAAGGCCGTTGGAAGACATATTCCCTGCATGACGGCGACAACAGTATTGGTCGTGCAGCAGACTGTGATATCCGGTTGAAAAACGTTGCGATTTCCAGATACCATGCAGGTGTCCGTAAAGTAAAAAATCAATTTTATGTGTTTGACAATGGTTCAACAAATGGTGTGTTTGTAAATGGAAGCCGGATTGTGAAGCCATATTGTCTGTCAAACAAAGATATCTTTACCATCCTGAATACAACATTTATCTATGATGGAAATGTCCTGTATTACAAGGTGAACCCGGAAGGTATTGCATTAGAGGTACACGACTTAAACAAGGAAGTGCCAGCGAAGGGTGGCAAAAAAACGATTCTGGATAAAGTCAGCCTGAGTATCGGGGCAAATGAATTTGTTGCAATCATCGGTGGTTCCGGCGCTGGAAAGACAACTCTGATGACTGCGATGAGTGGCTTTGATTCCAAGGTGACCGGGCATGTATATTGCAATGGCACAGATCTGCATGAGAATTTCCAGACGCTCAAAAATATTATTGGATTTGTACCACAGCAGGATATCATCTATGAGAATATCACGCTTAAGAAGATGCTTTATTATACGGCGAAAATGAAGATGCCGCAGGATACAAGCAATCAGGAAATTGAGGAGCGGATCGAAGAAGTGCTTCGTATGGTAGAACTTTCGGAGCATAAGGATACTTATATCCGCCGTCTGTCCGGTGGACAGAAAAAGCGTGCTAGCATTGCGGTAGAGCTTCTGGCGAATCCGGGACTTTTCTTCTTGGACGAGCCGACATCCGGACTTGATCCGGGAACAGAAGAACATCTGATGCGGACATTATCCAAGCTGTCAAAAGAGCAGGAAAAGACGATTGTCATGGTAACCCATACGATCAACAACCTTGACTTGTGTGATAAAGTTATCATCATGGGATATGGCGGACGGCTTTGTTATTGTGGTAGTCCGGCAGGAATTAAAGATTTCTTCCATACAGACAATCTCGTAAAGGTCTATGATATTATCACGGCTGATTCAAAGGGCTGGGAGACGCAGTTTAAGATGTCCGGTATCAATGCGGTAAGCGGACAGGTGCGTGAGTCAAACGGAGAGGCAATCAAACCGAGAACGGTGAGTGGATTTGCACAGTTAGGCATTCTGGTACGAAGATATACGACCCTGATCATGAATGATGTACAGCGATTGGCGCTGATCTTCGGACAGCCGTTGATCATTGGATTGCTGTTAACGTTGGTTGCACGTTCCGGTATTTATGAGTTGTTCACGGAGACACAGTCGATCTTATTTACGTTGATGAGTGGCGGTATCTGGATGGGACTTCTGAACACGATTCAGGAGGTCAACAAGGAACGTGTCATTCTGAAACGAGAATATATGGGTAATCTGAAGCTTCCAATCTACATGCTGTCGAAATATATTGTGCAGGGTGTGATATCCCTGATTCAGGCAGTGATACTTGTTTTGACATTCGTGTTGATCAAGGGTGCACCGGACTGTAAGGGTGTGATCTTCTCCAATGCGACAGTGGAAATAATCGTATTGATCTTCCTTACGATTTATGCAGCGGCAGGTATGGGATTGCTGCTTTCTTCTATTACGAAGAGTGCGGACCGGGCAATGGCGATTGCACCGTTTGTGTTGATCGTGCAGTTGATCTTCTCCGGTATCCTGTTTGAGTTAAATGGTGTGACAGACAAGCTTTCGTATCTGACGTATTCCCGTTGGGCGATGGAATCCATCGGAAGCACCTGTGACCTGAATTCGCTAGATCCACCGGGACAGGAAGAGAGCGAACAGGTTGAGGAACAGTTTGACGATCTGGTTGCCACCTGTAACGATGCGATTGCAGAGATGCAGGAAGCCTACGATGAAAAAATCAATGAATTGCAGGATGCAGTAGAAACCTATTCTGCACTTGCAAACAATCCGCAGACCTTCGAGGAATACACATCGGAGCCGCAGACGATTGAGGCAGAGTATGAACCGGCCGAGACGGAAGAGAACAAGATGTATGTACGTTCCAAGGCAAGAACGGTTCGTTCATGGCTGATATTGTACGGTTCCACATTCCTGTGCGCAGGAGTAAGTGTGCTAGTACTGAGAAAATTGAAGGATGAGCAGAGATAAGATAATAGGATAAAGGATAGAATAAGGTAAGGAAAATTTTTCTTCTCTGCAAAGTGTAAAAAGAGTTGGTTGTTTCATTCATATTCTAAAGCAGACCGTTGAAGCACGTCGGCACTTAATGAGTGCGAAGCGCGAATTTAGTGCCGCTACGTGCTGAAC
>ENA-OPLO01000061-OPLO01000061.1-human-gut-metagenome-genome-assembly--contig:-NODE-61-length-34012-cov-4.945667_pt1 | contig 34012 bp, 43 predicted proteins | sample MGYA00241818_ERZ501721 | MGnify/ENA primary metagenome ERZ501721 (study PRJEB25962, sample SAMEA2042096) | human gut metagenome | biome: human gut; feature: human-associated habitat; material: faeces... | reverse complement strand
GGTCTGCCCTCTGACGCTCCCGGATTAAGCAACATCAAACTAGCCCAAAGCGATAGCAAAGAACTAGGATTAAATACAGAAAAAGGCATCTAAACACAGATTTTTTCCGAAAGTATAATAACGGGATCAAACAATCGGCTACCGGAGTACCCATGCTGGAATATATCTTTCCAGCTGGTAAGTGCTTGCACCTATCAGCCGGAAAGATTTATTCCGGGTACTCCTTTTCCGACTGTTCGGATCAGTGAAAGTCATTCGGTTTACCGGATGGCTCACCGAACCGATCAATCGGGAAATAGCCTACCTTAATTCGGGTGGGTGGGCATTATGCGTTAAGGATTGAAGCGTTTACCATGTAGAAGCGGAAAGCCTGACCGAAGGGAACGCCCAAAACATAAATATCATTTTGCTACCCTCCTACTTCATTTCATAGCCGGATCCGTCTCCATGTCGTTAAACGGTGGTTAGAAATTGTGTCTGGAGCGAAGTAGTGAATTATTGGGTGATTTGTTGGACACAGACGGAGAAATTACGGAAAGCGAATCTACCATAGAGCTAAATTTGGCGATATTGAAAATCAAACGGACGGTAAAGAAAACCAGTGAAAGAAAACCTAAAAAATAATACTATGAAGTATTGCATTATTTAATATAAATAATTAGTTTTGTTCTTGTTATAATTTTAAAGCTATTATAGTTATGAAAAAACATCATTTTATTTTATGGATTTTTACTTTGTGTGTTGGATTAATTTCTTGCAACAATGAAATTGAAACAAGTTTATCTTTTGAACAAGGTTCTAAAGCAAATAAGTTTGAGGATCTAAAGGATAATGTTACAAAAGCAACTCAACTTATTTATAAAGAATGTTATGATGGAGAAAACATTGACTATGATAAAATGGATTGCATCTTACAAGAAAATGGTTTTCCTACATTGTTAGATTTTTCAAAAACTCGTAGTATCGGAACAATAGCATCAGTGGATTTAGCTAAATCACATCTATCGGAGAAACAACTTGTTATATTTGATAAAATTTTATTATTAAATGAACCTACTAAAGAGGATTTTGAAAAGATAAAGATTGAGAGTTCGGCAATATTAGAAGGAGAAGATCTTGAAACTATGTTGTTGGCTATTGATGGAACTGAAGCTGTTTATTTTGGAATGAAAGATGGCGTGTCTTCTTCTATTCAAACACGAGGTGTGAATGCTATGACATTTATTTGTAACTTGAATGCAAGTGGAATAGGTACTATATGGGGAGCTGTTGCTGGAGGAATAGCTGCAAGTACTGGCGTTGGTTTAGTTGTAGGATTAGTAGTAGGTGCTGCTGTTTCAACTATATCATGTGGCTAATGGCGATAATGGAACTAAAAAACTTTTATTTATTAAATAAAATAAGTTCTACAATGTGGAAATGTATATTAATCGTTTTATGTTATTGTATTGGAATTTATTTTTTATGGTTAAATCCTAATGATGCTAATTACAAATTCATTTTTTATGTTTGCGTTTCTATTCCCGTAGGTTTTTTTTGTTATAAAATAGGAAAAGAAAATAATTCACTTAAAAAATTAGGTTTTATAGGCATATTATTTAATGGAATTGTAGCTTCATTAGGAACGTTGATAGCTTATTTGATGTTAACAGGTTTTTCAAAAGAACATGAAATATGTTTTGTGTTCCTACTTCTTTTATTCATAGTTAGTATAGTTGGATTGATTATTTGGAGTAGAAAAGTAAGAAAGTAAGATATAAAAAACAAGCTTTATATAATTTATGAAGCTTGTTTTTTTATATCTTTTCATTTATATGCTTTAATCCATTTTACTTCTTTAAAAAGCGAACAGAATATTGCACTGTCACGAGAAAATTTTTACCTTTGCTCGGAGATAAGCAAGTGGGTTACGCCCCACAGCTTAAACAATTGAATGAGCCTTACTTTATCACCTTAACAGCTCCTACCGTTCCCGCTAAAGAACTTCCGGAAAGAATAGAACAGTTTGGAAAATCATTTAGGCAAATAGTAAACAATTATAAAGCCAGAAAAAAGGGGATGAAAGGATTTCGGAAAGCAGAGGGTACAGTGCTACCGGAAGGATTGTTCACTATCATTTTGCCAAAAGCGGCATTTCTATATATTCAATATTTTCCAAGCCATAGAACGGGATGATATTCCGGAAGAACACATCTATCGCTAAGGGGTGGTTTGGAAAAACAAGGAAAGATTTCCCTGCTACGGATTCCAGCCGGTAAATGGTCACTTCCTCTTCTTCCCAAAATTGTTTCCTTAGCTTTTCATTGATCATCTTCTGCGTCTTGGACATAAATCTAACCAGCGTAACAGGATTCCAACGCTCCATTTCTACAGTTACCTGTTTACTGTCGGAAAAAATAGAGATGCTTTTCTCAATCCCTTTAGAAGCTATATAGTAAGAAAAGAACAAAAGGGCTTCCATGCCGTTTCTGCCAACGTACAGATTGATCCTAGCGTTTCTATCCTGCGCTTTCTTGCAGACATGCGCACAAAGGATAGGATTAGAAGAAGGTAGCAGATAAGAGGTGTTCTGCTGCTCTGTCTGTCCTTCTAATATACTAAAGGTAACAGGATTCCAGCACACGTTTACGACATCAGAAGTTACATCTTCATATATCGATGCACAGCAAATATCATTGTCAAACACTAGCTGATACTCTTTGCTTTCCGGGTTGAACTGGTAAAAGTTCCGGATCTTGTGAGCTGTCTTCAGTTCAAAAAGGAAATAGCCCTCGTTATTTGAAACCTTTCTCACCTTCCGGATCCCCGTTTTTCCTTCAGTTATATCAAAGAGATAAGCTATCAGGTCTTCTTTGCTACATACGTGATCAAAACTAAACTCTTTCAATTCCTCGCTTTCCGATTGCACCTGTACTTTCGCTTGGATGGATACGGATAATTGATAAGCGCTAAGATCTTTGAAATCGAACAACTCCAAACAGGATATCTTGTTTCGTTCCGGTGAATAAATTATATATTCCCGGTCATTAATATAATACCGGTACATGAAATCACCGGTTTCTAACGGCTGATATGGATTTAAAACTTCGCTGTAGTTCATAATTAACTTGTTTTAAATTAAATGCAATTGGTTCGATATGTGTATTCATCAATCATATCATTACCGATAATATCAGGTAGCTCAAAAAATCTTGTAGCTGGGCAAACATGGGCTTCAATCTCTATGCAAAGACCGTCACCCGGCATATAGGCACAACCTACGCTATCGTTCCAGTTTATATGCTTTTGGGCTGCTTTAGCTACTTTATCGCAAGCTGATAAGTATTCAGCATATTTACTGTTTGCTCTTTTTATTTTTTTGAATAGTATATCGTTCATTTCCGATTCGTTATACGTTAATCTTCATCTTCAGGCATTAATTGTCCTGCTTCATAATAATACCAAGAACATATATCTGATACTTCATTAGATAAATAGTCCTGTATTTCCGAAATTTTATCCAACAGCTTATCACGAGTATCTATCTCTTCCGGATCAATACTGAACCCAGAATACTCCTCAAACGATTTTATCAATTCGCTTACGTTTTTGAAGCGATTTGCTTCCATACTAATTTGCTTCTTTTTTTTGCGCATTTTCTATTCAATTTTGTTATTAATATGATAATCCTTTATTTCGCTTTTTCTTTTTCTTGTTGTCCGGAAGATCTTCATCACCTTTCCGGTGCTTCCCTGATCCGTTATCTAAAGCCATTGACATGGCAACCGGGTACATATAGATAAGATCCTTCTCCCACTCGTGCGGATTACTCGCATAACACACGATAACCGGATCGATGGGCGTTGCTCTCTCCTGCTCTTTTCCCTGTTCCGGATTCTGCTCTTTTTGGAAGAAGTCTTGTATGTTCTGATAGGTTAATCTCCTTGATACATCAGAGCTTTTAAAGATTTCCGGAGTATCGACATTTGTAAGGGCAAAGGATATGCCGTATATCCCTTTACCGTTGACGTGTTCGATCAGGTTTATATTATGCTCCGCTAGCCGGTCTTTAAAATCTTCATAGCTGGATGAACCATTAAGAACTGCAAAGATCTGGTTATACAGATAATGCTTTTGCTCGTCTGCGGTCATTTGTTTTCCGGCGAACAAAAGTTTCCCAAACCGGTACGATTCCGGAAGGGCTGTATCTTTCAGATAAAAGCCCCTATCAGGAATGCCATATACATAATGAGATTTCCCCTTATCCGATACCAGACGCATATAATACCCTTCTTTTTCCAATCGATCCCGGAACTCTTTCACGTTGCCGCATTCCTGACGCAAACGATCCATGACGGAAAGTAACTCGTCCTTGAGTAATGGATTAAAGAACTTTCCTTTTGATAACATATCTAACATATTTTCGTATGTATCTTCCCCCAATATGATTTTCCATTCCGCATTAGTATAAGCCTTAGTCATATCAGGATTAATCGTTTTAAAGGTTTCCGACTGCCCTAGAAGATCCTTCACCCGTTCTTTTGCATTATGGCTGCGCAAAGCCTTGTGCAAAGCTGTGTCAAAGAAATATTGCCGGTACTGGGATTCTCCCAACGTCTTGTTCCGGAAAGACTTTCCTTTCTCCATAACTTCAAGCCCATGTTTAAGCTCTAGCTCTCGCATGATCTTTCCGGAACGTCCCTTGCTGTAACTATCAGAGATCCACAAGCCGTTTAAGTCTATCGTAGTGGCAAGTATATGTACATGCCGGTGGTCCTTATCATCGTTCTTTATGATGGTGTAGCAAGAATCACCGTACCCCATTCTTTCCAAATATTCTTTCGCTACTTCAGAAAACTTTTCGTCCGGAAGATCCTCCCCTATCGGGCTGCTAAGAATAAATTCTATATATGGTGATTTCACACGATCATTCAGACCAGCAACAAGGGACATATTACGATACATATTAATAAGAGAATCACCAGAAGAATTATATAATTCCCTAGCTACACCGCTTTCAATCTTCTTTAACTGATAATCGATTTTGCGGCTTAATGCTTCTCCTACAAACGGGTCTTGTATCTCCGCTATCATATTAGTTTATCTGTTATTTGCTTCAACTCTTTAATGTACATCTCTATACTTTCCAATGAAAGACGAATATTTTCATCAACAGGCAAAGAGTTAACATGCTTTGCAAGTTGATTCAAATTAGTACCTATTTTTTTCAGTTCAAAGACGGTTTGAATATCCGCTTTTGAAGTTATCCTTTCCCCTAAAACAGATTTTCTTAAATACATAGAAAGTGTTACACCTTCAGCTTTAGCTCGTCTGAAAACCTGTTCCTTTTCTTCTTCAGAAAGACGTGCCCGAATAACTTTAGTTCTATTCTCTTTCATTCTATATTCCTATTCTCTATTCTAATGTATGTGAGTGAAACGAACATCACTCGTCAGCTCGGCTGTCGCAAGGTGGATTTTGTAGCTACAAAACCACACCTTGCATATACAAAGATAGATAAAAATTATAAAGCACCAAAACTTTAAGATCTATACTTTCGGAAAAATCAACCCAAAGAACTGATTTCCTAATTAACCAAGTAACCAGATAACTTAACAAAAGGAAGAACTGAAAGCATGGCAACAAAAAACAACTAGTTAACTAGTTTATTAGAAAACTAATTAACCTATAAACTAGTTAACTAATTAATAAATAAATTAAATAACTTATTAACTAGATAACTAATTCATTAATTGTATAATTAACCATTTAATTAACTAATTAATTTATTAATTAGTTATAAAATAAGATTATTAGTTAATTATTTATTAAACAAGCTGATAAATTTGTTAGTTAGATTATTAATTTATATATTGCGGAAAATTTAAACTCGTAACGTTATGGGAAAAATATTACCGGGTATATTCGTAGCATTCGAGAACCCAAAAGGTGGAACAGGTAAATCAACATTAACAGCCTTGTTCGCAGGATATGTACATGAGAGCCACGAGCAGACAGGTTTAACCATTGGCGTTGTCGATATAGACGATGCGCAAAATACAATGGGGGAGTTAAGAGCTTTCGATGAAGCACAACAGGAAGAGGATATAAAAGACGAGTATGAAGTAATGAGTATATCTTCATCAGACTTCATTAACAGCATAGAATTTCTCAAAGAAAGTTTCGATATAATAGTGGTTGACTTTCCGGGAAACTTGAAACAGGCAGGAGTAGTAGAAACCCTAATGATGATGGATGTGGTCATTATACCTTTTGCTCCTTCAAAAATCGAAGTATTGCACACTGTAAAGTTCTACAATTACTACAAGGAAAATATCTTATCTAAACGAGAAAGTCTAGGTTACAAAACAATAGTAAAAGGATTGCCTAACAAGGTAACACCTAATTTGCTTGAATATAAAGAGCTTATAGCAAACAAAGACAATTTACCTTTCGAGCTACTGAACAATCATATCAAGGAAAGCAAAGTTAATTACCAAAGAAACCTTTCTACGATAATAAACAACTATAATCACACCTGTGATGATTTCGGAGAAGAAATGATACAATTATTAATTAATTACGTTAAAAAATGAAATTATGGTTGAAGAAAAGAAAAATACAGGAAAACCTAAAACATCAATGTTCGCATTGGTACAGGCTGGTAAAGAAGAAGCTAAGAAAGTTCAAAGTATAAAATCTGTTTCATCACAACAGACTTCAGAAGAGAAAATTCCGGAAGTACAACCAGAAGCCAGCACCACAGAACCAGCTAAAGTTGTTGCTCCAGTACAAGAAGAAGAAATCATTCAGGAAAATGAGAATATGACAGAAGAACCTTCAGAATTTCCCGAATCATCTTTTCCTAAAGGTCTTTCTTTGCTTTTCGCTAAAAGAGAGATAATAGACACGGAAACGATAAAGATACCTAGAGAGTTCCATCAAGAACTTAAAATACTATCTACAATGTCAAAAGTTCCAATGATGCAAATGCTAGGAAATCTGCTTGAAGCATTTTTGGAAGAAAATAAGAAAGAAATAGCAAGCTATAAACGCAAATTCATAAACGGTACTTTAGGAAAAAAATAGCCATAAGGAAAGGTTGTTTTACCTTTCCTTATCATCTTAATTAGTAAATCATTGGCAATAGAAGACATGTAAATAATCAACTAAAAAATATATATGGGAATAATAAAAGTGCAATGCTCTTGCGGTATGCTATGGTTAAGTGAAACACTTGGCGGTTATGATACCATTTGCGACCATGACGGAAAGATTTGCGGTGCGGTCAACTACCAAGATGAACAGTTCCAAATCATTCAGCCGGAAGAATGCAAGAAGCACAAAAGGGACACAATGAAAGATTTGCAACAAGTTAAAATGGAAATAGGGTAGGGGATTTCCTACCTTACTTTCCATTAAGAGATAACCGGTTACTGGTTTTGTTTTGGTTCAACCCCAACAGAACGCAAATATTTATACAAAGTTCTCGTGGAGATATTGAGAATTGAAGCGATCTCTTTTGCTGAATAGAAGGGATCTTTTGACAGATACATTTTCTTTGCTTGCTCGGCTTTCTTTTTCGCTAAATCATTTAAGCCGGGCTTTCTTCCTCCTGTTCTTCCCTCACGTTTTGCGACTTCCCAACCTGCAACCGTTCTTTCTGTACGTAAAACCTGATCGATTTCTGCCAACATTGAAAATATCGGGATCAAAAGTTTCCCGGAAGGAGTGGACGTATCGATATTATGCGTTACATCGACAAGATGCGCTCCCTTATTCATTATTAGATCTACATTCGTCCGGATTTCCTTCATGGATCTGCCTAAACGATCCAACGACCAGACATATAAGATATCCCCAGTTCTAAGATCTTCTAATGCCCGGATTAATTCAGGACGTTCTTTAAACGCTGATTTTTTTTCTTGATAAATTTTCTCACAACCAGCCTTTTCTAATGCTTCCAATTGCAAAGCTGGATTCTGATCCGGAGTCGATACACGTGCATATCCTATCTTCATTATAATACGAGGATTTTAATTCTTCATTAAACATTTATTGAGGATTTCATTTTATACTAATTTACATTATTTAGCCAATCTAGAGCCTCCTGCAACGTATAGGCATATTCCGCATGATAAATATATGAAACTTCATCACCTTGCCTATATTCACGGTCATTGTCTGTTTCTCCTAGAATGTACTCCATGTTTGGAGTTCCTAATCGATGCACACCTATACAATAGGTCTGATTTTCCACTCGCTGGCTTTTTTTAGTTGCTAAAAGAAATATCCTTTCTGTATCAATTGCCATATTATTACTCCTTTCTTATTATTTGAAATTATCGCAAATGGCTTATATTTAACCACCATCCATCAGCTTCTAGTACATTTTCCCTACTATTATTATCCTGTATAACTATATGATCATCATATAATCCATATGTATCACTACAGTCTGCACAAGTGAAGCCTATGGAAACATTGTACTTCATAAACAACTGAAGTAAATCTTTCTTCAAATCTTTAATATCATCATCAGTCATATCTATTATGCTTTTATCATTTTACTTTTTGTAAAGGTAGTAAAACAATTTAGTAAAACAATAAAGTAAAACGTGTTTTTTCTTGATACATGCCAAAAAAAACATTTTACTTAACGTATACCAAAAGTAAAACAGCTGTTGTTTCTCTTTCTCACCTTTGATTAAATGAGATTGGAGAATTATTACTTTCCTCAAAATATGACAATTTGTCATGCCCGATAGTATTTTTCCGAAAGTATGATGATATAAACTGAAGGAAAAATATTATTTTTCCGGTCATTTCTTCTGTCCCCCTTTGGGGGATTATAGGGGGTTTAGGTTTTTAGGTTATATTAGGAATATGGTGTAGTGTCGTACACAGCTGGAAGAGATTTTATTTTATTAATTTACTAATAATCAATGGTTTAAAAATCAGAAAAAATATTAGAATGGTGTAGTGTTGTACACAGCTAAATTCAATCGTGTAGTGCTGTACACAGCTGGAAATAGCAAGGTGTAGTGCCGTACACAGCTGGAAATAGCAAGGTGTAGTGCCATACACAGCTGGAAATAGTAAGGTGTAGTGCCGTACACAGCTGGAAATAGCAAGGTGTAGTGCCGTACACAGCTGGAAGTGTTAATAGAATCGAAAAGTGTAGTGCTGTACACAGCTAGATAATCTTTTCCGGTTCAGGTGTCACAGTAGGTGGATTTTTAACTATAAATTCCTTCGGCTCACGTGTCACAGTCGGGGCATTACTAGTTAATCCAAACTCTTCAGGGGTTTTTCCAAATACCCGAAAGAAATTTTCCCTATATACTTCCTCTTTCAGCGCCTTGTTTTGTGGAGAATTAGCCCATGCCAAATAATCCTCGTACAAGTTTCGATCAGATTTTATATCTTCAACTTTGCTAACCCGATCTCTGCCTACCGCACAATTAGGAAAAGCCAACCCAGCGTATCTCCATAACAGATCACTATAGAATCTTTGAGTAAACATAGCGGTATAGCGTTCATCAAAATAATCAAGCGTTTCTTGAGAAAATTCAAATTCTACTGTATATGCCCATTTATCATTAACACCTTTAACGTACTTAAATTGAAAGTTTGTGAATCTCAAGTGTTCATTTATCCCCTTCAAAACTTTTGTTACATTCCTTTTCCTTTCCTTATTCTCTTCAAAATTAAGGTTGAACAACTTAGCCAACTGATCAACGGTTAATCTGTAACTAGGTACATCCCCTGTTTTGATTTTATACTTAATAAGATATATCATTTTCGATAGTTCCAAATAGAAATATCGATATTTGGAAGGTAACTCTCTATAATCCTGACTTTCAATTAGATTATAGAGAGTATAAACAGAATCCTTTATTAGATTATTCAGAGTAGCACTATATAATCTTTTCGTCCCTTTCTTGGTTTTAAAATTTGTCCGGATTTCAAATTTGGTAAGGATCTGAATAAATATATATGAAGTGCCTTCGCTTGTAGAAACAGGATAAGACATATTTTCTAAGCCAAGTTTATAAAGGGCGGCTTCAAAAACGGTTTCTATGGGATGGCTTATTTCCTCCCCGTTTATATCCTTACAGATATAATGAGGTGAGCGTTTTCCAAAAAGATCCTTCAGCTGTTCCTTAGATAGCTTTCTTTGAAGATTTGTCCGATTATAACCCATTTTATTACAAAAATCCTCTATTGAGAACCATGATTCACCAAATAGATCTCTAATATGATTTCCACAAAGGTAAATTATAATATCTAGCATTACACTACCGCCAGAATCATATAAGCGCTCAACTAGCCCAGAATTGTAACTTTCACTTAATAGGCGTGGAACCCGGCTTAATTCTTTTTCCATAATAAATTATCATTTATCCTTTTTCCGTAACTCTGACTGTACTTTTTTATCGTATGCTTCCCCTCTTGATACTAGGTATTCAAATTTAACCGTATCATCTACAATCTTAACGTGGAAAATAAAGAATGCTCTATAATCTCCTATACGAATCCGATATACCGATTTATAGGCAATGAGTTTCTTGCAATTAGTAATTTCATCAATACCATTAGCGTTCTTCACTTCCCGGATCATATCAAGGACAGAAGACAGAACTTTCCCTGATAATTTATCTACTGCCTTTAAAAATGGCTTTGAATATTCTACATTCATGATAAACCATATTTCTGTTCAAAGGCTTTTTGTTCGGCTTCACTAACCATGACGTGCCCTTCAGGTTGATTCTTGGAAAGAAACGCATAAGTTGTAATATCTTCTAAATCATTAGCAGCGGAGATCAATAAGCCTTCCATAAAGGCTTTAGCAGATTTCCCTTCCTTAGCTGCTTGTACGGATAGCACAGTTATAACGTCTTCCGGCAGATCCAGTAGTTTCTTTCTCTTATCAATTTGAGTGTTTGAGATTGTTGTTCCCATAATCATTTATGTTTTAAATTAATAATCTATATCTTTGCATGAGTTAATTGCCCAACAAAGATATACAACATATATAATATATACAAGATATATAACATATATAAGTTATATAACATTCGATTTTTTAACATATTGAATTATGTATATTTTTTTTAACATCAAAAAAAATGGATAAACTGACTTTGGAAGATTCTTTCCGCGAGCTTATTAAACAAAGAAAGTGGTATGTAAATTCCCTACGTTCACCTATTCAGGCGAAATATGATAAAGCTACCTTTCAAAAAGGGGGCAAAGTTCCTGAAGAACGAATCCGGGACTATTTAGCTGCCGCTGGCTGGAAGTGTGTTCAGCCTGAATTATGGGAGAAAATATGAACTTTACAATATTTAACTACAAGATTTTTGCTATTTTCAATATTTATTTGAATTTTGCATTCAATATAACGAACGTTTTTTTAAACTGAAATTTTTTCTTCCTTTTCAAGATCTATTTGCAACTTCAAAAATTCCGCTTTCTTTCCTTGCAATTTTGACTCTATCACGCAAAGTATCTATAATAGGAATATTCCGATCAATCCCATACATATATAAAATAGGATCGGAAGCATCACCTGATATAACTTTTACTGTCTTGTTGCCAAATACTAATTGCAAGAAATTTTGTTTTTCTGAATAATCAATCACTCTATATAATTCTAAATGTTCCTCTCGCCTTGAGATTATACCATGCCTGAAGATCAATTCATCCTTGGTAATAATCCATTTTGTAGCAAACAGCGTGTCTATATATGTGTAGAACAACATAATCCAAACGACTAAAAACAGCACCATCAACGCATAATGTACAGGCATTTCTAAATTCCAATAAATAGCAGAGAACGGGAGTAAAGATGCGACAACAATTATCACAAAATACCTTGAAACCCAATAACCTAGTTTGGGCTTCAATGTTATAGCCGTTTGGTTATCCATAATCTAGTTCTTTATATTAGTATATTGTATAGACTTTGTATCATTCTCTGAATCCGGAACGGAAACTGTATTTTGATAGACCTCTTTTCCATCCTGATACACTGTCATTTTCAATGTAGCACCGGATTTACTTTTGCTAAGAATAATCCCTTGAGCAGAAATAACCTTCACTTCTTTAGAGGTTATATAAACTTTCCGTCCGCTAAAATACTCCGTTACAGAACTTTGTTTTAGGTCTGTGTTACTTGTTTCATCTATAATTGATACGTTATCCGGATTAATAATAATAGCTTCAGCTGTATAATCATCCCCTGAAGCCTCTAATACTACCTTATATACAGCAGATGTATTATTAAAAACAGGATCATCATCCGATCCACTACAAGAAAATAGTATCAAGAAGGTGCACAATAAGAAAAATAATCTGCTCTTTTTCATTATACTACAATTTAATATTTGATTATCACTACTTTCCATATTTTATTCTACCCAAGCAGCTGCTCATGTCAGGAGTGAGCAAAAATGTTTCTGTTTTTTCTTGCCTAGCCTGCAACATGGGAGAGAGAATTGAATACTTACACTTTAATAACTTTGCCAGAACTTCCGTTCCGGATCTATCATCATAAACAGACTGAAAGGTCAACTTTTTAACAGAATCCAAAGCAGCCTCCGTTTCTCTCAAGATTTTACGATAACTTTCAGTCGTAACTTCAGGAGCAAAAGGATTCTTCTCCAATCGAGAAACAAACCCCTCCAACCTGCTTATTTTTTTCGTGTACATGGAAACATTCTTTTCTTGCGTCTGATCAAACTTATCCTGTAAGATCCGAATGCTATCAGCTACAGTTATATCTTTCGTTTCAATGACTTCTAACAATTCGAACTTTAAATCAGTCCATGTCCCGTTTTTATCTGTTTGAATCCAATCGGCAATTGCCTTTTCATATTCGGGGGAGCCACATGAACTTAAGCCCAATATCAAAACTCCCAATAGCAACCAGTTTTTCATACGTACAATTTTTATGTTTTCACAAATATATAGTTTTTTATTCTTTCCACGCCTTATGATTATTATCTTTTGGCATAGTTTTTTCTTTGTCTTTATTATCCGTTGCCGATTTATTCTTTACATCTTCCAAGATCGCATTTACTTTTGAAATGATTGAAAGATAATGTTGACTAACTATTTCTTCCATTATATCATACTCTAATTCTTCTTTGCCCTCTCCCAAATTTACAGGTTTGGAAAAAGGTGGAATATCCTTATCTACAAACTTACACATATTGAATTGTGTATTAAAATAAGGAGGTTTACCGCCAGCGACCTTGCCGATGAAGTGACCAACACTTTGCCCGGCAACTTCACGAGCCTTTACTACTTTCTCTTTTTGCAGAGATTCGGTCATGCTCCCAGTACCAGATTCTTGATGTGAGAACGACTCCTGTGCTTCTTTCGTCTCTCCCAAAAGATTTTCTAGATCCTTTGCTGTCTTTTCGTTACCGGTCATTCCATAGGCTTGGCTACCACAAGAGGATCGCAGGATATTTGCACTTTTCTCTCCATAATCCCGGATTGCTTGATTAAAGTCCTGTACGGCTAAGATTGTAGCTACATTGTGTTTACGTGCTGTACCTATAAATACATCTATACCCTGCAAATTTACCGTTGGAAATTCATCCACCATAAAAACGCTCTTTTGTTTGCCGGGATTATTCATTTGCGACATGACAACGCTAGCGATACAACTAACAGGAGGAGATACAGCTTCTTTAATTGAAGGAGCATTGCCTATACACAGTAGTGTAGGATGATCCGTATTAGTTATATCTAGTGAATATTCTTCTTCCGGAAGTGGTGATAGAACCCAAAAGATGTATTTATTATTAAGCAAAACAAGCGGAGTCTGTGCAGAAGATACCGCACCGGCAGTTTGTTGCTGTGCGCCTAAACGCCATGCGGTTAACATGGAAGACATGTTTAGCGCAATTTCCGCATCCTCAGAGAGCCATTTAAAGACCAGATCACTATCTGATAATGCAAAAGCGATTACATGGGGTAAAGTTCCTATTCCCTTTGCTCGCTCTTTGTAACATTTATAAGCAATTGAATATACATAGTTAATCGCATTGTTCGCCCAGAAATCAGTTTTTTCCTTCCATGAACTTTCAAGGTTTTTCATTAAGGTAGTAGCGATATTACGAATAAACAAGGATTCGCTTCCTTTAGGAACATATTTTTCCGAAAGTACATTAACACGAACCGTCCGGGACATGTCTACAAAATTTATGAAAGCGAAGGCTGGTGTGGGTACATTCTTTCTTTTAAAATATTCTATACTACCGTATGCGATCCGGGACAAAATGGGCGAACCCGGTTTAGTAGGATCTCCTTCCCAATCATATACAAATCCGGCATAGTTACGCTCTGCACATTGATAAATGATACCCTTAATCCAACTTTCCGATTTTCCAGATCCCGGACCACCGTCAATATAAAGATTTTGCTGTGGCTTATGGATTCTAAGATTTCCTTCTACAGTTTCAAATTCAAAATAAAACTCTGATTTTTCATGCGATATGCCAAAGATAGATTTATCAGATACTACATGCCGCTTGAGGTAAAAACCGGCTGTCTGGATCACTAATATTGTATATCCTATAAATACTATCGGAAAAACTAGTAAATTGTACCATGATAGGACATTACTGAAGCCTAATATCAGGGCGATAGCTAAAACCAATGTAGTAGCGGTATATACATATTTAAAGGATTCATCTCTTCTCTTTTTCACCGGGAATAGGAATGCCAAGCCAGCTAATAATACTACATATAGGAATCGAAACATAATAGCTTTGCGTAAAAACTTTCCCAACTGCAATAATACAGTCGGGCTTGGTGAACAAAGATCATTCACCAAAACCCACTGAAAGATTATCACGCCCCCGATTATTACGGAAAGCAATATAAAGACAAATGATAATTCCTTCTTTGCCGGTTCCATTATTCTTTATTCTTGCTAGAGAGTAATTGAACCTTATCCACACTCATAGTTACCGAAGGGACTGTATCACCAGTATCACGCTTAAAGATACCGACAGTGATTTCCCCGTACACATGAACCATAGTCCCTGTTTTTAAAAACTCCGCAACCTTTGTTTCGTAATTTAAGAAACAACAGATCCACAACGTTTTTTCTTCGTTTCCCTCTTTGTATTTAGTGGAAACATTGAATGAATAACCTTTCTGTGTCTTCTTGGCATCTGATCCAAGATAACCCGTAACATGACCTATAAACATACGCTAAAAATTTAAAGATAATTGTTTGACTTCGTTTTTATTTTTTGATTCGGAAAATTGTAGGGAAGGAGTAGGATCATCCAACTTTATATTAAATATATTCTGTGCGGCAATATATATTTTCGGATCCGCATCCTTTAACGCATCAAGTTCCTTTGCTGACAGTTTATATCCCTGCTCCTTCAGGTTAACCAATTCCTTAAACGAACCGGCTAGCGCAGCAGCCAGAGCCATATTAAAAGCAGGAGATAATTCTGCATCATTCCGGATTTCAGAAAAGGACTTGCTATCATCTACTTTTTTATTCTCTATATGCTTGCATTCTTCTTGTTGCTGTTGCTTTTCCTGTTCTTCCTTCTTCAATAACTCATACTTGCAGACTTCATTCAAAATCATAGTGCTAGCCTTACCTACATCAGTTAATACGGAATAGAGGAATTTAGGTTCCTTTTTGATCGCTCCGAGCCAGTTTTTTAAATACTGTGCGTTTTCTTCCCGGATTCCGGAAACGATACCTAGAGAACGGCAAGAGACAGCAGCGGTAAATTCTGCTATTAATTCTTCTTTTGCATATTTGGGATCACCAAACATGTTTTTCATTTCACGTCCTAAACGGGTATCTATACCGGTTGAATGCGCCATCTCATGTAACAAAGTACTATAAAATCCTTCTCCTGTATGGAATTGACCTTTAAGGGGCAAATATATCTTGTCCTCTGAAGGACGAAAAAAAGCCCTGTCAGAGAAAGAAGAAATAATAGGACATAACCATGTACCGTGTTTTATCATGTGATCCAACTCCGGTGATGAAAACATTCCTTGCTCATCTTTCAATTTAGGACTATTAAATTTATCCTGCAATGTCTTCCATTGTTCCGGATATACTTCCGCAAAGTTTGTTTGATCCACATTAAAGACTGGATAAACTTTTGTATAAGGATAAACAACATATTTTTGTTGTTCGTCTTTACTTAACGCCTTATAATCATCCATCGAAATCTTATTTCCTTTATCATCTTTTATTGTAAAATTCCAAAACAAGACAGGGAAAGCAGATTCGCCTTTACGAATGTGAACGCCCCGTTGCTTTGCTTGCGGAAAAGTCATATAAACAGGCGTTTGATACTTGTTTTCTTCTTGCAGGAGATATAATATAAAAGAATTGACTCCATTATAAACACGCCCGTCAATATTTTGCGGTAATCCATTTCCTGTAGTGGTAAACCAAGGTTTATGCCAATCCGCATCGACTTCCGTAAGTTTCTTAACCATAAGATCCGCAAATTTTTGCAGAGCCTTATCATTTGCCGGATTATCCATGACTTATTGATAAAGGTGTTCATTTTCATATCTTAGCAACCATTCAGCAGCGTTTTCCGCATTCGGGCTAATTCCTTCAGCCTGCATATCCGCAACGTAGAGAGTCGCTAAATCTTCTTGAGCCAATAAAAAGTCCAAATCATTCATTTCTCCTGATTGGCATTTTGCAACTAAATCGTCGTAATCTTCCATTTTAACAAATATTTATAGTAATCAATCACTCTTTAAAACTCCTAAAGCGCATACCTTTAACAGGCATGACAAAATCATTATCTTCTAGAGAACCAACCTTTTTTAAGACCGAATCAAAATTCACTAACAAATCTGCTGAAGATAGAGTCGTATCATATTCTTCGTTAACAAATACATAGAAAAACTCCTTAGTATAGAATCGACCAAGAAATACCTCTAAAGAGCTTTTAATCCCTACATATTCCCCATCTACCCTTAAAGTACGAGAATCCTCCAAACATCTTATAAAGATTTCGGTTTCCCTATCTCGCTTTAACATTTCCAACAAAATAGTTATGTCTGTATGACAAACAGTGCCTATAATATAAGCCAGATTGCAATATTCCTTCGGGAAATGTTTACAATAATAATATATTGTTGCCGCAAAGATATTTTCAGCTGCCATAGTGAAGAAAATATAATCATCCCATCTATGATTGTCCCGGAACTGTATCTCTGCTCTTACCACTGACAAGAATATATCTTTGGCTATATTCATAGCTTTGGAAACACTATTAATCTTCTCTTTATCAATAGGATTTTCAAAATAGAAATCCTCATTCCAATTAATGGAGCGCAATCTATAACTAAGGCTATAATTCTTAGCAGGAGTTATGATTGATGTTTTTTCTTTTTTATTACTAAATATACTCATATATATTCTAATTAAAAATTGATTGTTTTCGTTATGTCAAAATGTGGCATACAGTTCATAACCTACCATGTTTTTTAACCAAGATTTTTCCAGACACGGCTTGGAACAGTCTCTTTAATATTCTCAATAAAGTTCACGAAGCTTATTTCCGGTCTATCTACAGGTTCAATTATAGTCATCAATAATTCTATCAATCTCCCCGCTTCTTCAGGGAATAATTTAACAGAGATGTATTCATTTCCTGATCTATCCTTCTTAAGATAGCTGAACATATAAAGAGACTTCACCAAGGAATCAGCATAGCTATGATCTTCCATGTTTTTTACATATGCTATAGCAAGCACAAAAGAATTATATTGTCTCTCATACAACGCAATTTCTATTCGTCTATCCCTTTCCATAAATATAAATTTTATAAATCCGAGAACATTTTATTCACCGTATTAGCGAGAGGACGCTTTAGATCTTTTTCTGCACTTTGTTGACCTTGTGCTAGCTTAACATCTCCGAGCGTATTAGCAGAGCCTTTCAAATTAAATATCTTCTGAACGGCTATCATCGTATTGTCTGATGCGGTTTCATTCAAAGACTGAATCAACTCTTTGGAAGGTTGATAGCCTTGTTCCTTCAGTTGTGACATCTTTACAAAATCGCCTTTCTCTACTGCTTCTTTAAATTCTTTATCTAGTTCCGGAGAAACCTTAGCACTAGCTGGATCAGCATTAAGCTCTACCTTTGCTTCTTTGGGTTCTTCCTTTGCTTGTGTTACTTCTTCCGCTTTTTGCACTTCAGGTTTCATCCCAAATAGTTTTTCTATAACGATAGCTTGCGTCTGATCAATCTTCGTATCTTGCCCCAAACCTCTAATAACTTCCTCTGAAGGCTTGTAACCTTCCTCTTTCAAACTAGCCATTTTTTCATAGTCATTCTTGACAACGGCTTCTCTTAACTCCTTGTCAAGATCTCGATCAGGAACAGGATCTTTACCCGTTATTTTCTCCTGATATTGTTCCCGGATCTTCTCTACTTTAAAGCCTTCTTCTTTCAATTCCTTTTCAGTTGTACCTTTGGCGATTATTCCTTCTTTTTCTAACATATCCCCAGCCTTTAACCTGATACGTGCTTCAAGGTCATAATTATAGTTTTTATCCGGATTTTCATCTTTCAGATAAGATAGGTATTCCTTATGTTCTGTGGCAAAATGGCTGTTTATTAATTGCTCATACCTTTTATCCTTCAACTCGTCTATATCGATCTTTCCGGTACGCTGCATATCCTTTAGCTTATCATTAAGATACTCTTTATTCTTTGCCATTTCTCTTGCCTGTAAAATCTGCTGTGCCTTTGTTTCCGATATTTTCTGGATGTTTGAGAAAGCATATCCTTTCTTATCCGGAAGCATAGCTATATCTGTGATTATGTAACCTTCAGGAGTGTGAATCATTTTGCTATCTAAAGAATGACCATTCGCTAAAAGATACTTATCTGCTGCGGTCAATTCGTAATCTCCAATTTTAGCGGGGACAGACAATTCTTTTTCCGAGCGTACCACCACAGCGTTGAGATCCTTATCTACCTGAAGAAGTATATCTCCTTTCTTTGTTGACAAGACAATCACATTTCCATCAAGTAGATCTTGCTTCTGTTGCTTCGATAATTTCTTTCCGTAAATGCGATCCGGTATGGTTAACGCTTCCTTCCTATATATAATAGAAGTACCGTGTTCATGCAACCGAACTTTAGCTGGTTTACCATTGATATCCGTTAATCCGGATAATACACCCTTCTCTAACTTTGTGCCTTTCCCGTCTAACGAATAACCATTTTGCAAAGCATACTCATATAGTTCTTTTCCGGTATAGCAGATTTTATTTTTATGATCGATCACGGTAAAACGATCTTTGGCATCATTTTTTAGATCACCCCAGTTAACAATATCAACCCCTTCATTTTTTAATACGCTTTTATAGTCGGGAGATAAAGCCTGATCCCGATTAAAGAACTGGCAAACACGATCCATCGAAGCCTTTTCCGCAGATAAATCCGGTTCTCGTTTTGTATGCGAACGTATCTTATCCATATCGATACGAAATTCTTCGTCATTCCGGGTAAAGAGCAAAGATCCTTTGTTATAGGCTTCTCTGTAACCTAAACTTTCCGCAATCGCTCTGAATTGCCCGACATTATTATATTTATATTCCGTTAGGACCTCTTGCAGCTTCATGACAATTATTTTAATAGTTCAGCAGATAATATATATTCATTCAACACAGATAATTTCATATGTCTTCCCCCGCCCCTTTCAAACATTTCGATCTCAAAAACCTTATCGTCCGGGATAGTGAATTTATTGAATGCTAGGACAAAGCGATTTTGACTTTTACCCAATATCTTTTTATCAAAGTCTTTTTGTTCTACCGGATCGTATGGAACTTCCTGTTGTATGGAGTTCTTAGCCTTCTTCTGATCACGAAGGAAGCATTTAATAAAATCAACGTCATAATCGATATTTGAGAAGTTTTTTATATCAAATACAAAAAACATGAAGTCGTCTTTTACATATAGGTTTGCAAGGGACATCTCAAACTTATTTTTTATAACTCCCAAGCTGAATATATTGCGCTTTTTATAATGCAGCTTATTGATAAGATTATCCATCTCTATGCTGTTTACATCAATGTGCGCAATATACTTTCGACCATCGTCAAAATTGTAAGAGTAAGTAGGAGCATGGTCTTTAAACAAGGTGATTTCATAAGTATTCAGTTCCTTATCAATAACAAACAGGTTGGAAGGTTTAAAGGTTTCAAAGGTTGTACCGACTTTAACCATATTATTATAATACTCAACCCCAAAAACTTCTTCATTTCCTTGTTTCAGATATAACACATCTGCCGGAAAAAACATTTCTGTAGTATTGCGATTATTGACTATTACGTTATAACAACGTGATCTATCCACATCACCGGCATATACGATATTTCCACAGTGATCTGTCATTCCTTCCGGCAGATAGGAGATTTTATAGGAATAGACATTCCCGTTTGTACAAACTATGATAAGGTTTGTCGTTCCCGAAAATTCTTCTTCCTGTGCCGTTATGCGGACAACATTAGGAACATTTTCCACCCGTTCCGCTTTCACATAATCTTCACGACCATACGAAATGTCACTTACCTGTGCAGGAAGTACTATATGTTTCGTTTTATCAAACGAAACATAAATTGTTTGGGAGTCCAGTTCCTTTTTTTCCTGTGCGGAAATGGAGAATGGAACACAAAACATGATTAATATAAAAAGCAATGTTTTCATTTTACAAAACCAATAAAAATATTTATAATCCAAAGCAGAACGAAACAAGATATTAAACTATACATCAGTACTTTCATTTCTGCTATCTTTTTCCCTTTAGAGCGTTCCATAAAGAACCTATAAGCCAAAAATACAGTAGCTACAGCTACCATAAAATTAAGTATATCAATTATCATTATAATGCTTCAATTAGTTGGGTTAAAGGATTCTTTTTCTTTGGTTCATTCTGCTGCATCTGCATTTCTCTATACAGACGTTCTATTTCTGCTTCTTCTTCCTCTCTCTTTTTTCTGTCTTCATTAGTTTCTTCCTTGATATACATATTATAGTTAGCTTTTAAATGAACCTTTACTTGAGAAAGGCTTTGATTTAAAATTTGTCTAGTAACCTGTGTAGTGGCAGTGATCGCACTAGTTACCTCACTTGTTACTGTGCCAATAGAAGAAATCGGAAGCTGCACGCCTTGAAGCAAGCCCTGTTCCATTTTCCGGGCAGCTTCAGCTTTCATGTTATTGGGTAAATTCAATCCCTCAATCGCATCAGAATCATAAATAGTAAAAGCGACAGGACTTATATATTTTCCATATCGTATGTTCTCTACCGTAATTTTCAAACGAGTAGAGCCGACACTAGCATTTCCGTAGAAGATCGTATTTGCAGGGATCTCAACGCCACCAACCCATAAAGGCTCTAACAAACGCATCCGGACAGCACTTCCACTAACAATGGTTTGATCTCCATAAATGGCAGCTTTGATAAGATTGACTTTTTGGTCGATAGCAAACTGTGACCGGCGACGTCGTTTTCCATTTTCCACTATAAAAGTCGGCTTTGAAGCTTTCTCAACTTTAGGAACAGAATCATTTACTTTCGGAAAAATATTCTCTTGAGATTTCTCTATATCTTTTCCTGATGCTTGAGCCTGATATTTCTTTCTCATTTCATCCCGGAATTTTGCATTTTCTTCTAGCTCTTTGCGTATTCTTTCCTCTTTCTTTGCTTCCTTGACTATCTGGTTAAAGGTTTCTTGATCCTCAATATCATTTAGTTGCTGGCGCATTTTATCAGAAAATGCACTGTTAGACTCTTTTCCTCGCTCCTTGTATTCGCTAGTAACTTCGTCCAATGGATCTTTCTTCATTTTCTCAATGCGAGCTTTCATTTTCTCGTTGTATTCATCTTCGGATGTCTGCATTTCAAAATAGAAATCGCTTCCTTTTACTTGTGATTTTTCCAATTCACGTTTCTTACGAGCAGCTTCTTCTTGTTCACGTTTATAAGCATCCACCTTATTGGCGACCTTCTTTTCTCCTTCTGTGTCCGGTTCAAGAAAAGCCTGATTCACTTCTTCAGTAGAAGCTGGTTCAGCCGATTTTTCCTTTTTACCAAAGAAAACTATTACAAATAGTACGCCCAAAAGCAGAGGTACTAACATTAACAATTTGTTTTTGTCCTTCAACGCTTCTTTTAAAAAGTTTCCCATAGCTTCATTATTTTAATTTTTCTTCATCTGTTATTTCTCGTGGCTCCGAATATCGAACTTCCCAACTTTCGATTTTAACACCGTGAGGGTTCTCACGTGATCGAGATACATCATATAGAGTAAAGTTCACAGAAATATCACGTGCTACGCTCCCCCTAGCACGATAGCCGGTTTGCGTAAACAGTATATCCCCGGATATCGGAACTGTTTGCATATCGATATGTATATCCTTGATTATAACGCCATAGCGTATATTTTTCTGAATCAAAGAGTTAAGCATATTAATATCGTTATATTCGTTGTAAAGCTCTTTTCCTCGATTACCAATCAAATTAAGAGCTAATGTTACGTTATTCTCATAAGTGCTTTCATCGAAGGAGTACCACAGCGAAACAAATGTTTTGATATGATTTTCATATTCATACTTTCGCATCGCTGCGGATTCAATGGCTGCAACATCGTAAACCTGTCCTGAAGTATCAAGAACTAAAGCCTTCGTATAAGCCGCATCTATTTTATTGGATAAATAGAAAAAGCAGATTGTAAAGGAGATCCCCATTACCACACAACAAGAAACCGCTATGGTAACTGTTGTTTTAAAGGCTTGATCTACCGTTTTAAATTTTGTAAGATCCATATTGATTGATTTATTCTTCGTTATCTATAACACTTTTACCTAATGAAGCAGCAGCCCCTACATTTGTAGCCCCCCCCGCTATCGCAGATCCGGCAATCGCCATCGTTGCAGCAGCAGTTACAATAGATACCGTTTTAGAAATGATTCTACCGGCATCACCATGACCGACTATCTTGCTCGCCAGCCAGAAACAACAACAATAAGAACCGATCAAAGCAAGGTTCATACCTAAATATTGTACCTGTTTTGTCGCTTCATCCACTGCGTTGAATGCGCCAGAATCATAGATTGACTTGAATGTAAACCACATGATCTGATTTAAAATATTAATCACGGTAAATACCATACCAACGGAACACAGTGTACCAAACCAATTAGATAGCTGCTTCTGAAATACCGGCAGAATGGAAAAAGCAAAAACGAAGGGACCTAATATGACAAGTATCTTTACAATGACAACACCCAAACCCAATACGATAATCTGTATAATCCCGACCAACAATGCGGATAGAGCATGCAAGAGCATAGCTGCGAAGTTGGCAGGGTTTAATATTTGGGCTATCTGCTTCAATGTAGATGCACCTTCATTGACTTTATTTCCTTGATTCATATTATCCAGTTCTTTTTTCATCGCTCCTTGCGGATCTTTCCCCGCAGCGACTTCCGCCTCAAGTGCCGTTTTTTCATTATCGGCTATCATCGTATGTTGTTCTTCCGCTGATCTTTTTAGAAAACTTGCAAATTCCTGTGCCCGGTCTGAGTTCAAAGATGTAGCTTCGTTTATTACTTCAAGAGTTCCAACAACAGTCTTTGCGATAGGTGTATATAGCGAAAGGCAGAATATTAAAGCAAAACAGCGGGCTATTTCCATCAAATCCGGAAACTTATTTTCATCCGCTGTTAAAAGCTGGCTAACGCCATGATACAAGTAATTATAAGCAGTGTTACAGATGAAACAGATCACCGCCACACCAAGCGCAATTACCGTCATTTGCGCAGTTAATTCCATTGTAAGGGAATCGTTAATTTGCAATCCCCATAAAAAAGTATCTTGTCCGTTCATAAGGCTATTAATTAGTATATCGACTAAAAGCAGATAAATTTCCGCTATAATATGTTTTCCCTACATGTTTTCGACTTGCATCCTTTATGACCTCACTTCTTACTGCCTCATTAAATGATTTCATTTCAGCGGAAGCCGCTTCTAGAGTTTCTCTGACCTGTCCGACAAAAGACATTCGCCCTTCACTATTCATGCTAAAATAGTCGGCAACGGTAGCAACCTTGAATAATAGATCCGTACTTAGATTTAAATTTACTGTAACTTGCTGGAAATTCAGGAACTTCAAACAATGGTAGTTACCGCCTATATTCATATAAAAACGGTAATCACTACTTAGACAAGCCACATCATCCAACAGTTCAGCAAGTTCTACTAAAGATTGCAGCTGGCGGAGTTGGTCTATCTTTTGCAGACCTTCCCGAAGATGTGCAGCATCAATCATTTCATTAAGCTGTTTAATCCATTGTGCTGCATTCGCTCCCCATTCGCCAAGGTTCACACCCATGTGAGCCGGATCATTAACAACCCATTGCGCATTAGCCTTCTGAACAGATAAAGAGCTACTTAACAGCAACACAGAAAAAAATAAGAGTATCTTGATTTTCATAATTTTGTAAATTTATTATCGTAGAATAAATACTATCGCAAATATCAAAGCCACAAACCAAGCTATCAGATATGTTCTTGCATTATCTTTCTTTGTAGCTAAAGCCCAGACTACAAAAATCAGGGAAACGCCGAGCATTGCAGCGGTGATATATCCAGCTACACTAAAAGAGGTAGCGTTAAATTCTCCCGACCATCCCTTTATCTCATTTAACCCTTCTACAGCATCATTCATTAATTCCTCCTTTCAATTGTTTATTTTCCCAAAAAATTGCCACATACCCCAGCCCTTTAAGCAATTTAAAGAAAGTAGAAATAGACGGATTATATTGGTTTTTCTCTATATGTACTAAATGCGCTCTATCAATATTCGCTCGTTCTGCCAGCTGTTTTTGTGAAATACCGATTCTGTTCCTGAAAGTCCTGATTATATCACCCGAATACTCGGTTATCACATCATTCTCGAATAGCTGTGTACTATTTAACACACCCTGTGTCTCATTATACACATTACAATCCATAGAAGAACCGGAATCAACCAGAGATCTTATTATATCCATTTGCTGTTTCTGTATATCTAGCATTTTATCGACAACAGTTTTCATACATCTACTATTATCACCGTAACCACCTGTTTTTCTGATCTGTGGTAAAACCTCGTGAGTAACCCATCGGCGAAAGAAACGAGCTTTTGGTTTACGAGAAACGAATATTAGATGATATAAACCGGATTCATTAATTGTAACAACTTTACGAGCCTGTGTTACGCCATTATTAGACCTAATATAGATACTAGCTACATCAGCTTCATCGTCATCTAATATTTTACTAATGGTATCACTAATATTTTGGATACCAAGTATGTCGCATACATCCTTTGCCACGAACCAAGGCTCACCGACTATGGATATCGTTCTAATCTCTCCGAAATCAGAATTTTTAAATATTTGCATTGTATTTTCCATATACCTAAATCATTTATATTGTTTTCTTCTCTCTTCCAAATACCGGTTAATAGCTGCATAAGTAGATCCTGTTTCCTCAAAAAGCTGTTTAAGCCTTACCACAGTCGATTGCCTTGAATCAAAAGCGACAGCGGCAAATTCAGATACTTCATTGCGAAAAACATAGGTTTCGTTTCCCAATTTAATAAAGAACTCTCTCCACTTGATCTCATCATCCCTATTTTGCAGACTATCTATCATTACTAGTTCCTCTTCTGAAATAGAAAGAATATCTCGCAGATTGGGCAACTCCTTTCTATAACTTGAATGATCCAGTATTACTTTAGTATCACAGTTGATAAGTATTGAATCCTTGATCGCCGGTGGACAGTTCTTCAGGAACAATACATTTTGTGCAGCTATCGTTATAGCCCCGTCTTTTTTACGGAATGTACGATACAAATAGGCGATAAAATCACCGAACTTATCATCACTTAAAAAGTCTAGGGCTTCATCGATAATCAATTCCTTATTAACTCCTTCACGCTTCTTGATCTTATCGATAACCATTTGAAGCGTGATAATCGCTACCAAAGGAAAATACTCCTTCTTTGCAGCGTCTTCCATATCAAACGCAATTAAATCATCATTAACTATATCAATATTTTCAGTTGCGTTCAACAAAAAGGATAATTCCCCATCCGTGTAAGGTTCTAGTAGTAAAAGCACTTCCTCTATCTCAAATCTACGCTTTTCAAAGTCAGTCATTTTGCAAATAAATACATCTCGCAAGAAATTCCGGTATTCTATCAGATTAGGAAAAATTCTTTCATTTGTTCCATCAACAGAAGAATTATTCACATACTCATAAAATGCGATCACTGATTTTCTAAGAATAGCTTTCTCGGTGGGATCTATAGGCTTGTTTTGTTTCCAGATATAGGATAAAAGAGCACAGATCGTTTTAATAAGATCCTCGGCTGCTTCTGCATCTGAAGTATCAATATAAATATATCTACCGTTCCGATCACGTTCACACAAGAACGGGTTAAAAGCAAACTGTTTCTGATTTGTAGAATCAAAATATTTACCTCGGTGCAGGCTAATCATAGACCTGTAAGATCCACCGATATCAATAATTGTAATATCATTACCCAAAGAATAAGACTGATAAATATAGTTGTTTAGCCAAAAAGACTTTCCGGAGCCGGACGGACCGATTACTATTTTATTTCTATTGTTTAAAGCCTTGTTATTCCATAAATTTATCAATGCTGGATTTCCGAATCGGTCATTATACAAATGCCCTTGCAGATCAGAAATATAAATACTATCTTTTTGCAAATAACAAATCGCCTGTTTGGTCGTATTGATAAACCCCCTATAATTGCTCCGAGCATTCCCCGGTATATTAGAAAAAAATAAATTGCACAACTCCGCATTCTCGACATAACAAGAACTTTGGTTCATAAAACTAAACCCCTGCTGTGCCAATGATATTTTCCGAATTAGAGAAGAACGATCCGGATCATTGATAATCACATTAAAAGCTGTATAAGCTGTTTGATAATCAAAATCCGTAATTTCTTTACAGAAAAGTTCTTGCTGTTTTTGCTTATCTTTAGCCGGAGGATAAAAGTTAGTCAAATAGTTTAGCCCGTTTTTTTCAGCATTAATAGCCGTTAGCGTAGTATCTGTATCTGTTATCTCTATCACAACATTTACAATGTGATCGAAAGGCAAACCAAGTCCAACCGGGTACAACATAGAACATTTAGATTGTATATTCTCCGGCAACTCAATCGTACTTCCATACGCTTTTGATTTACCCGTATTGGGAACATTCAGCTCATAAAGATTTTCCCCTTCCACGGTAAGAGAAAGCATCGCTAAATATTCTTGCCCAACCTTCAGATCACCGATAGGAGATACCATAATTGGGCTAACTGTTTCTTGAGTAGCGTCTTTTGTTGGTTTAGCATACGAGAGATTAAGATAATCAAAGACAGCATTATTTAAGTCTTTACTATCCATCTTCTTTATCTCAAATTGGGTTATAGAAGATAACCCATTTTCAAAATTCAAGATTTTCGGTTCAATCTCTGATAACCTTTCTTCATAGTTCTTGTAGGGTTGTTTAAAAGGATAATTGAGTTTTTTAAGCAGCGATGTACTAGAAGCCTTTTTTCGCACTCCCTTTTTCAAATCTGTATTGGCAAAAGTGATATACAAATTTGTATAGCAGTTTATTATTTGCTTGTTATTAAAGTGTTTAATACTTTCCGCTTTCAATGGATTAACAGAAAAGTCATTGTTCTTATACTGGTTTACATAGTAAAAGCACTGCTGATGCACCACCGTTGCAGGAGGTAACATCTTAAAAAGCCCCTCTAACCTCTCATGTATATATTTTGCATCTTCCTGCGAAAGAGTAAATACTTCCGGAAGAAACAATCTGTATCCAATGGTTAAATCTCCGCTACCGTTTACTATAACGCTATCCGTTATGGTCTGGATCGGTAGTACAGCCGAAAGATCTATTGATTTATCAGATATAGGAACTTCAGAAGGACGCATAAAAAGTATGGCGAGTAATGTAATGACACCACACAGTAATAATGCCGATATAATAATAAATCCTATCATTTTATTTTGTAATTAGTTACCACATAGTAGATATAAACTCCCTGCAAGAAAAAGCGACAGCCTTAATCTGTATCACATATTCCGCAGGATTTCAAGATCATTTCTGCTTCATTATAAAATTGAACACCTTATGTTTATCTATTATCTGTTTAGGGGTTGCAGATCTAACCGATAAGCCGGTTAGATAATCCGGGTTGCCAGCTTTATGTTCTCGTTTTAGGTTCTTGAATAAGATACCTGAAGCAAAGAATATAGCTCCCATGACACTAACTATGATTACCGGATGCACATGCTTAAATATGCAAACAATTATAATCAAAGCATTTGCCAACATAAATAGACCAAATTGTCCCGACGTTAAGCCAAAGAACTTAATTGGTCTATTTATCTTTCTTATAGTCCTCATTAATCAGATAATAAGGAAAGCTACCATAATAACCGCAACCGCAATGATCCATCCGAGAAGGTATTCCTTGGCATGGGGATTATTCGTTGCAAGGGAATAGATCACAAATACTAAAGCTATGCCAAGCACGGCAGCTAATACATACTTTGCGATATTAAGAATCGTATCAGAACCTTCTTGCGCTTTCGATTCAACATCGGACAAACTGCTAATTTTTAATGCGCTTTGGGCTTCTACAACTTGAGGAACAACAACAAAAGTCAACAGAAAAAGCCCTAAAATCATAATAATACGCTTGTGTACACTAACAAAATCCACACTCTTTTTCAAAACTTGTACCATAATCTTAAAATTTTAATTGTTATTTTATACATGTTATTTATATATCAATCTTGCTTAAAGCGGAAAAATCAACACTTTCATATTTGACAAAAACATCATCTGATTTTTCCGAAAGTACTTGATGCTGGAACGGTGGCATCTTACCAGCATAATAGTACGCCCGGTTTGAAATATACATATCCGCTATCTCTCTACTTAATTCTTCATCTTCTGAAAGATCCTTTTGAAAAACTATTGTTATGCGTGGAGATAAAACTAGATCAGAATCAGATTTTTCTTCTTCAACTGATAGTGAATCTGTACACTCCGTTTTCTTTTTACTTCCGGAAAAATAGACCAATCCTAAAATTAGAATTGAAACAATAGCTATTGCACCTATCGCCAAATCGAATAAAGAATAGTTAGTAGACAGATATTCAGTTATATGTATATTTAAATAAGCGACCATATCAACAAAAATATTACTAATGCAACGATGTATGTTATTATAGCTTCTTTCATTCTCTCGTGATTAGTTATTATTTTTTTTATGACCGCAAGACCAGCACAGACAAATCCGACACCGGCTAACATTTCACCGTTTTGTTTGAACAGATCAATTAATGCGCTTACATCAGATGATAATAATATCATAATCAATAAATAAGAACTTTAATACCAACATTCCAGACAGTATTCCATTTACTTGCATAGCTAAATGGACTCCAATATTGCTTAACACGTCCAAGTATCGCAACTCGTGGAGATACAAAGTATTCCAATTCGGATTCGATCTTTAAACCAAGTAGGAAATCATACTTATCATCCTGCTTTTTATATGCTTCTACACCGGTAAAAGCACCTATTCCCAAGCTGAAATAAAGAGATGAAAGGTTTGTCGCAACTGTTTTGAAATAAGCAGCATCGATATAGTAATCTTTTGCTGTAGAGCCGAAAGACACCATTGTCGAATCTGCTGTAGAATAATCCTGATAGCTGTAATCATAGGATTTCTCAAAATAGTTCAGACCTATCTTCCAGTAAGTTGTCCGATTCCTATACTTTGAAACAGATAAGTTTAAATTGGTATTATTCCTACCAAAAATATTCAACCCATAGTTTACTTCTAGGGCTGAAATACCTGCGTAATGCCGTTGTGCATAAATGCTATGTGTACATGCACACAACATTAGCAATAAAGTCAATTTTAATAATCTCATATTCAGTTTAAAAAAACGTTCGTTTTAATAAATTTAAAAATCACCTTCTCTATATTTTTCAAAGGCTATGTACGTGCTACTTTTGCCGTAAAAATTATGAAATATGGTTATGCACGTGTATCAACTCCGGATCAATGCTTAAACCTCCAGCTGGACGCATTACGCTTATACGGAGTGGATTACATCTGTGAAGAGAAAATATCTGGAAAGAATAAAAATAAACCTGTTTTAGATGCTTTAATTGCAAAATTAAAAACAGGAGATCAGCTTATCGTGTGGAAACTAGATCGATTAGGAAGAAGAACAAGCGAACTTATAAAACTTCAAGAATCTCTTGAAAAGAAAAATATTGCTCTAATTAGTCTAACAGAGCAATTAAATACATCAACACCTATCGGAAAGTTTGCGTTTCATCTTTTATGCTGTATTGCGGAAATGGAGCGAAATATAATTTCCGAACGTACAATAGCCGGTTTGACTTCAGCAAAGGCAAAAGGACGAATAGGAGGACGCAAGCCCGGTCTAACAGATCAAGCTAAAAGGAAAGCTAAACTAGCGGCTATAGAATACACCAAGTATCAACAAAATGAAATAAGCACGATAGATGATGTTTGCCGGATAGTAGGAGTTTCCAGAGCTACCCTATACAAGTATCTAAGGATAGAAGGGATTAACATACAGGGCAGAAAAAGATAAGAGGATATTTTTCCGAAAGTATATTTTATCTCCCTACTAATTGATAATATCAAGTTTAAATATAAAAAACACTTAGAAATTTGGTCAATACTATCAAATATGATATCTTTGAAGTAAATTCTAAGTAAAATGAGTAATATAATATCTAAATATAAGGAAACAGGCATGATAAGCATAGATCAACCAGTAGGATATAACACCATGAAATCCCGTCTTTACAGCTGGAAAAAGCGAGGTTTGTTATCACATATTCGCCGGGGAGTATATTTGCCGGCTGACATACAGAACAAGTACCAGATAGCTTGCAATTCCGTTGATAACGGTTGCCTAGCTTATCATTCTGCATTAGAGTTCTATATGTTACAGACACAGGAATTTAACTGGCTTTATGTGCATAGTCCTACTCCCTTCCGGTCCTTTGAGTACCTGAACCAGCGTTATGTATATAAGCCTTTGCAGTTTATATACAAACCATTGGTTGCAAAAAAAGATACCGGCTATCCTATCACGGTTACATCGATCAGCCAAACCATAATTGACTGCTTAAACAATATAGGCTTAGCCGGTGGCATTGAAGAACTGTTATTTGCCTTGATCGAGGTTGATCCGGATTCCCTGATAGAAGAAGATATGTTAGAATGCCTGAAGCTATACCAAAAGAAAAGCCTGTATCAACGTACAGGATTTATCCTGTCCCAACTTCAGGAACAACTAAACCTATCGGATATGTTCTTCGATGTATGTAAAAAGAAGATGGGAAATACAACGAGTTACCTTACAAATCCTTCCCGTTGTGATACCTATTTCAAGGAATGGAATGTATGTGCGCCTAAAGATGTAATGAAAGAAATAGAGAAAGGAGTATATTATGAGTTTTGATTATACACAAGAAGAAATCACTAGACTAGCAAAAGAAAATAATTTTACGGTTGCTGGAATAGAGAAAGTTATGCGATTATCCAATATCCTCAATGACCTTAACAATCAGCCGGAGTTTAGCGGTAAATTGTTACTGAAGGGGGGGACGGCTATAAACCTGCTTGTTTTCGATCTTCCCCGGCTTTCTGTCGATCTGGATCTTGATTTCTCTAAAAACGTGTCTAAAGAGGATATGTTAGTGGAGAGAGAACAAATCAACAAGGCTTTAGATAGCTATTTCCAGCAGAACGGGTATAGGAAGACCGAAAGAAATAATTTTACCCTAGATTCTCTCTCTTTGCACTATAATACGGTGACAGGAAGCGGAGATAAGATAAAAATAGATATAAACTATCATAATCGATCCCATATATTCAAACCGGAAGTTAAATCTATCGAGTTTCCCTTCATCAAAGAGAACAAGACTTCATTTGCAGTAAACTACGTCAATCCTATCGAATTGTTTGCAGGAAAGATAAAGGCGTTCTATGAAAGATGTAAGCCCAGAGATATATATGATCTCTTCTCCCTTGCATCCTCTGATATATTGACGGGCAAAAAGGAAAGGGATCTTTTAAGGAAATCCATTGTTTTCTACTCTTCTCTTGGCAATCCGGAGAATAAGGACATGTTAAAGGCTGATCCAAAACAAAGCATAGAGAATGTGACCTTTACGGAGATAAAGCAGCAGCTACTTCCGATGATGCATACCAACAGCGGAAAATATCCCATGCAGGAGATCAACGATAAGGTGGTAGACTTTGTATCTTCGCTAATGAAATTAGAGCCTTCAGAGGAATTATACCTGTCAAACTTCTACGATGGGAAATATAAGCCGGATCTTTTGTTTTCTGATAAGGAGATCCTGAATAACATACAGGATCATCCTATCATCATAAGAACACAGCAACAAATAATCGATTCTATCTTTTCGGATTCAATAAAAAAAAATGATTTTACCCGGATCGCCGGGCTGAAGGATGAAGGGTATATCCCTTCCCCTAAAATAATAGACGAGCTGAAAGGATCCGCACCGGCTCCAACGATGATAGCAGTCCAGAAGATCTTCGGTCTGCCCTCTGACGCTCCCGGATTAAGCAACATCAAACTAGCCCAAAGCGATAATGTAGGGCTAGGTAAAGATAAAAGTAATGACCTAAAAATCTGACGTTATGAAAGTAGACTTTGACAAACTGAAAAGGGATGTTTCCCTTCCGGAGTTTTTTCTCTATTTAGGCTGGAAGTTTGTTTCCGGATCTTCCAACTCGTCCCCTAAGATGAGCAACGGATCTGATACCGTTATTATCAAGAAGAATAGCAAGGATTACTATACCTATTGGGACGTTCACGGAGAAGCACGAGGAAAGACTATCATAGATCTAATGCAGAAGCATATCTACGACCAGACCGGGAGAATGCCTAGCCTGCGAGAAGCCGGGGAAGCCGTTCAGAACTATGTAAATAATAAGGAAGTCGTATTATCTCAAGATAGCCGGTTTGGAGTTAGCAACGCAAAACTAGATCCTAGCCAACTGGCGTTCCTGAACAGCCAGCTGAAACCCTATCAAGGGGATTTCCTGCAAAAGAGGGGAATTACTCAAGATACACTATCTTCACCGGTATTTTCCGGGGTATTCACTTCTAGGGAACACCGGAAAGATGGAAAAGTCTATAATAATACCTGTACCAGACTTATTAACCAAAACGGCTTTCAGGGTATTTCCCAAAGAGGGATAAGACCTGAAGACGGTAAGAGCTTCAAAGGCATATCAGGCAACAAATACGATAGTATCGTAGTGTCTAGGCATGACAAGACAAGACCAATAGAACATATATATATCAGTGAAAGCATGATCGATGCTGCGTCCCATTACCAAATAAAGCTTCTGAATACCGAAAAGAACATCTTATATATCAGCACTGAAGGAAACATCACACAGGGACAAATGGGCGTTATAAAGTTGCTCTTGTCAAAGCAAAATATTAATAATATAACCGATCAGGTTACTTATATATTTGACAATGATAGCAACGGCTATAAATATGCGCTGAAGCTAGATACATTCTTAAAAGGTCAAGAGTCACCCAACATTGAAGGTATGCCGGTTGAAGAACTGAAGGAGAAAGTTCTTCAACTGCCTAACGTGGAGCTATCGGTAAATAGCGATTGGAACGACGATCTACAAGCATCCATATCAAAAGATAAGGAATGTGAGTTCCAAGATGCTATAAAAAAAAACGATTTTACCCGGATCACCGGTCTGAAAGATGAAGGATATATCCCTTCTCCGGAAGTGATAAACAACCTGAAAGGATCCGCACCGGCTCCAACGATGATAGC
>ENA-OPLO01000052-OPLO01000052.1-human-gut-metagenome-genome-assembly--contig:-NODE-52-length-37177-cov-6.187490_pt1 | contig 37177 bp, 30 predicted proteins | sample MGYA00241818_ERZ501721 | MGnify/ENA primary metagenome ERZ501721 (study PRJEB25962, sample SAMEA2042096) | human gut metagenome | biome: human gut; feature: human-associated habitat; material: faeces... | reverse complement strand
CAGCAGTAATAACTGCTAAAACAGTTAACGGATTGACTGCAACGGTGAATGTTACAGTTTCAGAAAATCCTAATATAATTAAACCAACGGGAATTTCTGTGGATAAGACTTCTGTAATATTAGAGGAAGGAAACACAGAGAAGATAACAGCAACGGTTAGTCCGGCTAATGCAACAAATAAGACTGTTAAGTGGTCTTCGGATAATACACAGGTAGCAACTGTAAGTAATGCAGGAATTATTACTGCTGTAAGAGATGGTTCAGCAAATATTACAGTAACTACATTTAATGGATATAAAGCTACGATAAAAGTATATGTAACAGCAAAGCAGATTCCGGTAATAACCAACGGCATATATTTCAAGAAGCCTGATGGATGGGGTTCTGATATTAATATATACATGTTTAGTGGTGACAAAGCAGTAGGTAAGGCGTGGCCAGGAAGTAAGATGTTAGATTTAGGCGATGGAATATATGGCTATGAATATACATCAACAGATAAAGAATTGATGATCATCTTTAATGATGGTAATGGAAATCAGACAGCAGATTTTGAATTTGTAAACAGTGGTTACTATGATGTAAGTGGATATATTAAGACGGTAGACACGAATGGTGTAGTATATGTCAAGTATGTGGATACCGAAGGTAATATATTAGATATTCAGAAATTGTCAGGAAAAACTGGTGAAAAATATTCATCAGAGGCAAAGACATTTAATGGATATAAATTGCAGACAAAACCAGATAATGCAAGTGGAACATTCGGTGATAATACAATAGAAGTTATATACGTATATACAAAAACAACTTCAGATACAAAATCTGGCTGGGTAAATAAAGGAGATTATTGGTATTATTACGAAGATGGAAAAGTTGTAACTGGCTGGAAATCAATAAATGGCAAAAAGTATTACTTTAATACATCCGGAGTAATGCAGACCTCAAAATGGATAAGTGGACAATACTATGTTAATGCCGATGGAACAATGGCAATATCACAGTTAGTAGATAATAATAAATACTATGTAGATGCCAGTGGTAAATGGGTTAAGACAACAAAATGGCTTACAATTAACGGAAAATGGCATTATATAATATCAGGAAAAGTCCAGCAGTCTAAATGGGTTGAGATAAATAGCAAATGGTATTATTTCGATGCATCCGGAGTAATGCAGACTTCAAAATGGATTGGTGGAAAATATTATGTAAAAGCCGATGGAACAATGGCAGTTTCAACACTTGTTGACGGTGGAAAATATTATGTCGGTTCTGATGGTAAATGGATTAAATCTACAAAGTGGCTCAAGATAAATAGCAAATGGTATTATATGATATCAGGAAAAATCCAGCAGTCTAAATGGGTTAACATAAACAGCAAATGGTATTATTTCGATGCATCTGGAGTAATGCAGACCTCAAAATGGATTGGCGGAAAATATTATGTAAAAGCCGATGGAACAATGGCAGTTTCACAGTGGGTTGACGGTGGAAAATATTATGTCGGTTCTGATGGTAAATGGATTAAAGGATATAAGAAATAGTCTGATAATTTTAGCAAGGTGATTTAGAAACTGTTAGTATCAACTGACATAGACTAAGTAACAATAAAGCAAAATTAGAAATAATAAAGGCGATGAGAAGTCTGGTATATAGATTTTTCATCGCTTTTATGGTATAAAAGTATATAAGTATATAGGTATATAGGTATATAAGTATATAGGTTGATATATAAACTATAATCTGAATAATGCAATATCCGAATGGGTTGATGCAGGAAAATATTATGTTGGAGCCGATGGCAAATGGATTAAGGGTTATGACAGATAAAACGAATATAATACACAAAAAGAAAATGATTCTTCTTGGACTTGCTGTTTTTATAGCCTATTTGTGCAGAATGTGTGATTTTAAATTTGAAATATTCCAGTTAGCAGGATATTTAAGAACATACATATACATCACAATATTTTATCTATGGGGCAGGTCTATTAAGAGAAGAATAATTCAGAAACAGGTTCAACACTATCTTATAAGTATAGCTGGACTTATGATATTCTGGATTATGATAAGAACAATAAAATATTTCATTACAGACAATATAAATGTGTCAAGGTATCTGTGGTATATGTACTATATACCACTTTTAGGCATACCATTTTTAGGACTTTTAACAGCAATGTCTCTAGGTAAAGCTGAAGATTATAAATTGCCTGAATGGACAAGAGTCCTATATATCCCTACTATTATAGCGATAGTATTTGTCCTGACAAATGACTTTCATCAGAAGATGTTTGCATTTCCGGAGAATGGAAGTGTATGGTCGGATTCAAAGTATAGTTATGCAACAGGATACGGAGTGGTAATGATATGGTGTATTGGTTGTGCTATAAGTGCATTAGTAATTATTGTGATAAAGTCCAGAGTCCCCAATACAAGAAAAATAATGTGGAGACCAATATTGCCACTTGTAATTTTATTTGTATATATGGGATTGTACATTTCGGAAGTTAATGGATTAAGAATAGTTTTAGGCGATATGACGGTATTTTGCTGCCTGTTCTTTACAGCAATATTTGAGAGCTGTATACAATGCGGGCTTATACAGTCAAATTCCAGATATGATAAATTATTTGAAATATCAACTATAGAGGCTAAGATTGTTGATAGCGAAGGAAACGTATGTTATAAGTCAGATAATAACATTCATTGCAACAGCGATAATATAGATTTAAAAGATTTATTAAATACAAATGAAGTTATTACAGATAGTGGAATACGTTATTCGAAAGCATTGATAAAAGGCGGTTATGTAATCTGGCGGGAGGATATTAAGGAACTCATCGATTTAAAGGACATTTTAGCTAAGAACAGAGATGAATTAAGGAGTAATAAAAAGGCATTACAAGACGGATATTATGTGAATAAGAGGCTTAAGGAACTGACAGAGCATAACAGACTATATAATATTGCACATAATCAGGTTAAGAAACAGTTAGATAAGATATCAGATCTTATCAATGAATATTGCAATATTATATCTGAAGATAAAATACAAGACGGGACATCTGAAATTAAATCATTAGAAAATAATAAGAAAAAGTCAAATACAATTGAGATATCTGCTAAGGCAGATGCAGAGAAAAAAATTCTTGGTCAGATGATGGTATTAGGAGCTTATGTCAAGAGAAGATGTAATCTACTGTTATTAGCTGATAAGAATGAAAATATTCCCGCAAAAGAATTAGAATTATGTTTTCAGGAATCTGCAAGAAATCTGTCAATGTGTGGGGTAGAATGTAGTGTTGCAGATAGGATTAAATGTGAAATACCTGCCGCAGTCGGTGGACAAATATACGACATTTTCGAGGAAATTGTGGAAAAAACACTTAATTCACTAGAGACCATTACAGTTTGGATAGATAAAAATGATGATAAAATCATTATGAATATAATACTAGACAGTAGTATTGAACAAATAGATATTAATTCTTATGGGCAGTCGGATAAATGGTTGTTCGAAGTGAGAACCTGTCGTGATGAGGATATGTGGATTATAAAAACTATAGTGACGGGGGTGAAGCATTGTGATTAATACATTAATTTTGCTATATGCGGTAATTATCGTATTTGTACAGATTATTACAATTATTGAAGAGTCAGACCATTATAAGCATAAGTATTTGTCATATAGTGCAATTGAGAAAGAGAATAGGCGAAAGAGATGTATTGGTTTATCACAGAGTTTGTCATATAGTATCATCATAAAATGGATTATTTTAGTAATTAATCTTCTTATTACCTCTTTGTATGGTGGATTAAAGGCGGATGGCAGAATAACAGCAGATAATGGCATAAGATATGGACATAAAACACTGGTAAATAGCAGTAGTCTGCTATATCTGTATATAGTAATGGTAATGTGGTTTGGAATAAATCTGATTTATAATATATACAGATTGTATAAGCTGCAAATAGAACATAATAACCAGATAAATGCTAACTCCATAAAAGAGGGATTAGACAATCTTCCAAGTGGAATATGTTTTTATGATAAATATGGAAAACTGATATTATGTAATCGTAAAATGCATGAATTAGGTCATAAGTTTTTAGCAGGTAATGCTAAGAATATGCAGAATTTAGAAAATACATATATTTTTCCAGGTGGTGAAGTATGGACATTTTCAAAAGAAGAACTTAGTATAACGGATACAGAAAAATATATTCAGATATTAGCAACAAATGTCACAGAAATCTATAAATCTATGATACAATTAGATGCAGATAATAAGAGACTTAAAGCAGATGCTAAAGAACTTAATATCTTATTGGATAATATAGAGGAAGCAGCAAGAGAAAAAGAGTTGTTAAGGCTTAAGATATTAATACATAATGAGATGGGGGCATGTCTTACTGCTACAAAAAGAATTTTAGAAGGTGAAATTCCGCAGAACAATATAGAAGCCATATTTAACAAATGGAAAGAGACTATTTCGATATCTAATAATGAAGCAGGTAGTAAATCTAAGCTTATGATGTTGAGGGAAGAAGCATTAAGTTATGGAATAGAGATTATATTCAGAGGAAAATATTCTGAGATAATAGAAGATGAGATAATATGCTCATGTATAAGAGTGTGTATGAACAATGCTGTAAAATATGCTAAAGCAGACAGGTTAATTATAGATGTATCTAAAAATATAATGAGCGAAGATAAAGGTATAGCAGATGCGACAAAAGATACGACATATTATAATGTAAGAATCAGAAATAATGGTAAACAGCCTGATAAAGAGATAACAGAAGGTGGAGGATTATCTAATATAAGGCAGAAAATAGAGGGAGCAGGTGGATATATGAGGATACAGAGTACACCGGAATTCGAATTATATATAGGAATGAGAACCTCTAATTAAAACATATCTAAGGGGCACTAAAGAAATATATAAGTTAGCCGAAAAGGAAGTGATATAATATGAAAAGAGTACTTATAGTAGAAGACCAGAGATTCGCCAGAGACCACCTAGAAAGTTGTGTGCTTAAGAATGAGAATTACTATCTGGTTAAATCAGTTACTTCTGCAATATATGCGGAAGAAATATGCAAGAGTAGTTCAATTGATTTAATAATTATGGATGTGTGTACGGAATTCGATGCAGATGGAATAGAGGCAGCTAAGAATATTAAGAATAGATATCCGGATATTAAGATAATTATAGTTACTTCCATGATTGAATCGGATTTTCTAAGACGAGCAAAAGAGGCTGGGGTAGATAGTTTCTGGTATAAAGATGTAGGCATTGAAGAGCTGGCTGTTGTGATGGATAAGACGATGAATGGTGAGTCGGTATATCCGGCAGAAGTGCCATCTATTCAGGTGGGATTATGTCAATCCTGTGATTTCACAGAGTCAGAATTAAAGGTATTAAGAGTTCTATGTGAGGGATTAAGTTTCAAAGAGATGTCTGAACGCTTAGGAATAGAGGTGTCAACGGTTCATTATCATGTAAATAATATGCTTCGTAAAACAGGTTATCCTAATCGAAATCGTCTGGTTATAGCTGTCATTAACAAGAAACTTATAGTACCGGGCTCTGATAGAGATCTGTTTGGATAATCAGGAAAATTAGAGAACTAAACATATTGCATTTATAGGTGAAAGACTATTAAAACTGATAGGGTGTTAATAGTCTTTTTCTGGTATAATTCTAATATAGTATACATACAGGCAGGTTATCGGGCTGTTTGCTAAGATATAAAGGCAAATAGTCATATGGCAGGTAAGAAATCGCATATGCGGATTTTTAACTGCCTCTTCACAATAAGTTGTTTAGAAAAAGGAGGAATTATATGAGAAAGAAATTAAGCAAATTAATAAGTTTTTTTCTGGCATTAGCGATGGTAATCGGGATATTACCGGCAATTGCACATGCAGAAGAGACGGGGAACGTGATTCTTAATGAAATTTATCTTACAATTGACAAATCAGCATGGACGCTATACCAGGTTGGGCAGGATGCTAAGGCAGTAGAAAGACAGCTGACATACGATGCGCTGGGTGTTGGAGAAGTAAATAAAGACATGTATAGGATAAATACTGCTAATGTATGGTTAAAATATTTGAATCAAGAATCTGTAAAAGAAGGAGATACGATTGAGGAAGGAAAAAAATACAGATGTCATTTTTTAGTAGATTCTAAAAATCAATATAATTTTGACAGTAATGAGAATAATATAGTTGTATATTTAAATGGTGTAAAGGTGACGCCTATTTTATTATTGAGTTATCAGAAAAGTTGTCGTATCGAATTAGATATTCCGTATAGTCCTGCTGCACGTCCGGAGATGATAGATATTACATATTTTGCATTAGACATAGGTAAGGTAAGGATTGGTCAGACATCTGCAACATCAATTGAAAATAACAACCAGACATTTAAGATAAGCAAGTTAGAGTGGACTTGTGATAAAGAGCCGGAATTCAAGGCAGGTGATGTATTTAAGGAAGATTCTACATATACATTGGCATTAACACTTACACCTAATAAAGGATATGCATTTTCAGTTGATGAAACGACTAACAAATATAATGGTGCATATTCATCCGGAAATACGAATTATGATAGCATTAATAACAGAATGGATGGTTCGAATCTGATTCTTAAGTACACCTTTAAAACGGTTACCACAATTAAGGATATCTATCTTAAGACAGATTATTCCGCATGGAGTAAATATAAGATAGGCGCAAATGGTGGAGAAGCGGATGATCAGTTCAGCGACAAGGTGTCAGGTGTTGAGCAAAATGATATGTATTATCTGGATACTGGCAATACCTATTTATGTTATATAAAGTATGAAGACGATATATGGGCAGTCAGAGATGATGATGTTATATCAAAAGATATACAATATGTTATGTGCTTCAATGTTAAGGTAGAACAAGGATATGCATTTGACAGTAATGCAAGCAATATGAATGTGTATCTCAATGGAACAAAAGTTACACCAAGAGAGATGGATTATAATGAATATTGGGGAAGTTATAGTGTATGTATAGATGTACCATTTAATCCGGCAGAGGAAACTGTAATCACAGGCTGGCAGAAAGTAGATGGCAAATGGTATTATTATGATAAGACAGGAGTTAAGCAATTCTCTAAATGGATAGGCGGAAACTACTATGTGAAAGCCGACGGAACAATGGCAATCTCAGAATTTGTCGACAATGGCAATTATTATGTTGGTAAAGACGGCAAATGGGATAAAGGAACTAAGTGGCTTAAGTCAGGTGGTAAATGGTATTATATAGTATCAGGTAAAGTTCAGAAGTCAAAATGGATGCAGATAGGCAAGAAATGGTACCACTTTAATAAAGACGGCATAATGGAGACATCTAAATGGATAGGCGAAAACTACTATGTGAAGGCCGACGGAACAATGGCAATCTCAGAATTTGTCGACAATGGTAATTATTACGTTGGTAAAGACGGCAAATGGGATAAAGGAACTAAGTGGCTTAAGTCAGGCGATAAATGGTATTATATAGTATCAGGTAAAGTTCAGAAGTCAAAATGGGTACAGATAAGTAAGAAATGGTATCATTTTGATAAAGACGGCATAATGGAGACATCTAAATGGATTGGTGGTAAATATTATGTGAAAGCCGATGGAACAATGGCAATTTCGGAATGGGTTGACGGTGGTAAATATTATGTCGGTGCCGATGGCAAATGGATTAAGGGATACAAGAAATAGACAAAAGATATTAATATAATTATTAAAAAATCAAAGGACTATTAACATATTTTAAATGATATGTTAATGGTCCTTGTCTGTTATATAAGATTACGCTGCTAAAAGAATAATTTATACTAAAGTTTGACTTGAATTATTTGTTAATCTCGGTAAAATATATTATGAATAACATTGAGTTAAAGGAGAATTAGAAACATGGCATGGTATGACGAGGCAATATTTTATCACATTTATCCGTTAGGATTAGCAAATGCTCCAAAACAGAACGAATATAAGGAGCCGGAACATAGATTAAATGATTTGATTCCATGGATTAAACATATCAGGGAAATTGGATGTAATGCATTGTATATAGGACCTCTTTTTGAATCAGTTGGACATGGTTATGAGACAACGGATTATAAGAAGTTAGATTCAAGACTTGGAACAAATGAAGACTTAAAAAAATATGTTAAGGAATGTCATAAACAGGGCATAAGAGTAATATTTGATGGTGTATTCAACCACACAGGAAGAGATTTTTTCGCATTTAAAGATATTCAGAAGAATAGAGAAAATTCACAATATAAAGATTGGTATTGTAACGTGAATTTCTGGGGAAATAATGAGTATAATGACGGATTCTCCTATGATAACTGGGGAGGATATAACCTCCTGGTTAAACTGAATCAGCAAAATCCTGCAGTTCAGGATTATATCTGTGATGTAATCAGATACTGGGTATCAGAATTTGATGTTGATGGTATCAGATTAGATGCGGCAGATGTACTCGATTTTGGATTTATGCATCAGCTTAGAAGGGTTGCAAATGAAGTAAAACCGGAATTCTGGCTGATGGGCGAAGTAATACATGGAGATTATAATAGATGGGTTAACGAAGGAACACTTCATTCAGTAACTAACTACCAGTTACACAAAGCACTTTTTTCGGGACATAATGACCATAACTATTTCGAGATTGCACATACAGTAAGACGTTTATATAGTATGGGTGGAAACAGCTCCGAGGGACTTAAATTATATAATTTTGTAGATAATCATGATGTTGAGAGAATATATACAAAGCTTAATAATAAGGCACAGTTTTCGCCTGTACATGTTCTTCTGTATACACTTCCAGGTATTCCATCAATTTATTATGGTTCAGAATTCGGAATTGAAGGACGTAAAGAGAAGTCTTCTGATGATTCATTGAGGCCGGCAATTAATCTGGATGATTATAAAGATGCAATTAAGAAAAACAGTTGTACAAGTCTTGTTGCAGCACTTGGTAAAATAAGACAGAATGTAAAGGCATTATCATATGGTGATTATCAGGAGAGACTGCTTACAAATGAACAGTATGCATTTGCAAGAAACCTGGATGGAGACACAGTTGTGATAACAGTTAATAATGCAGACCATGAAGCGGATATTACAGTTGGTGCAGGCAACGCTGCTGAGTATTATGGTGCACTTACAGGTCAGAGAGTTAAAGTCGAGAATGGTTGTATTAATATTAAACTCGAAGCTAATTCAGGGGAAATATGGCTTCCGGATTATATGAAGATAGCCGACCTCAAACCTGTAGCTGTAAAGACTGCGAAGAAGGTGGCTGTAAAGAAGTCAGAAGGCAAGCAGGAGTCTGAATCAGAGAATAAGAATTACGCAAAGCCAGATGTTAAGTCAGGTTACGAATCAGATAATAATGCTAAGTCGGAGAATAAAGTATATAACAAAAGTAACGAACAACCAGTTAAGATGGATAAAGATAAGACAGAAGCAGACTCTGGTAATCTGAATTCTAATAAGATTGATGTTGTAGAAGTTGATATGAGCAAGCCTTATGAAGATATGACAGTAACAGAACTTCAGAATGTCATTTTAGGTAAATTAGCAAGTAATGGTCCGGTAACAGATCAGATGAAGAAGGATGTTGCAGAAAATATTTATCATGATTCATTGGTTAACTGGGCTAAGAGTTTTAGATAAAGATATGGATATAAGTGAGATTAATCAGAACGTTAAATAGCTTATTGACTATGGATTTAGTTTAAAGGTTTTTACTAAAAATAGTTTGGCAAAATATGAAATAATTAGAGATTATTGGCACCAGATATGGTATAATTAAAGAAGTTGAATTGGAACGAAATCAGACTGAACTATATCATTAAAGAGAGGTGCTCATATGGTAAAACGAAAGTATTTTAAGCGATTTTTTGCAATAACCCTGGCAACAATGACATTTATATCGACAGTTAATTTTCAGGGTATGATTGCGAAGGCAACAGACGATAATAATGAATATGTAACTTATGATAAAGCATATGGTTACATAGACAATGGTTATGTTGCACCAAGATTAGATGTCACAGAAAGCAATGAAGGACTATGTCAGGCGGCAGCTATTCCAGCTAAATATGACTCAAGGGATTATGGATATGTAACTCCTGTAAGGAATCAGGGCAGATGGGGGACATGCTGGGCTTTTGCGGCAATTGCAGCCATGGAATCTACAGCATTAAGCCATGGTGTAGCTGATAATAAAGACACACTTGATATGTCAGAATATAATGTTGCATATATGGCATTTGATGACAGAACATTTGTTGACCCTTTGGGTGGAACGGATGGCGATAATACATATACTGATGATATGACTGCCGCATTAAGCAGAGGTGGTAATCAGACTATGGTATTCAGAGCCATGAGTAAGTGGGCAGGTATGGTAAATGAAAGCGACTGTGCTTATCCGGGTGCAACAGCTACAACATATAGTTATGATGCATCAAAATTGCAATATATATTAACCGGTGTCAGACAGATAAACATGCAGGACAGAGATTACGTTAAGAAAGCTGTTATGGAAAATGGTGCAGCAAGTATGTATTATTATGATACTGACAATTATGCTAATAACGAATATTATTATAATTATAAGAATAAATCTACCAATCATGCAGTAACGATTGTGGGTTGGGACGATACAATCAGTAGGGATAATTTCAAATCTACAGATTCAGATGGAAAAGAGTATGTGCCTGAGGGAGATGGTGCATGGCTGATTAAGAATAGCTGGGGTCCATACAATTACAGAACAAATGGCGGATATATGTGGATATCTTACTATGATTTAAGCGCGAACTCAGGAAATGCAACATATTATGAAGTCGCTAAGAAGGATTCATATGATTATAATTACCAGTATGATGGTAATACAGAAATTGGTTATGGTCTTATAGGTTCTACAGGAGCAGATTTTATATTAGCAAATAAATATGCAAATGTATTTACTGTAAAGAAGGGCACAGGAACACAGAAACTTGATGCTGTAGCATTTGGCGTTAAGGATGCAAATACATCTTATTCAATTCAGATTTATAAGAATCCTGCACTTAATATTGAAGATGCAAATGGTACAATAACAGGAAACACAGATAATCCTGAGAGTGGAACACCGTTACTTGATACACCGGTTACAGGAAAGACAACATTTGCAGGTTATTACACAGTAAATATGCCTAGCACAGTTAAACTAGATGAGGGTGATACATTTGCTGTCGTGATTACATTTGATGATGAGACATCAATGGATTACTCATATATATATTCTGCTACTGCTGGAATTACCAGTGTATCACGTAATAATGAAAGTTATTATGCACCATCAGGAAAATTAGTGGATATGTATGAAACATATTTAAAAAAATACAGCATAAATATGTGCATAAAGGCATTCACAAGCAAAGTATCAGACAAATTATCTGTGCCACAGATAACTAAAGCTGAATCAACGGATAATAACAGTGCAAGGCTTGAATGGCAGAATGTAGATGGAGCAGAAGGATATGAACTGTTCAGAAGTACTGAGAAAAATGGAACATACAATATGTTAGGAAGCTTTACTGACAATTCATATGTGGACAATTCGGTCAGATGCGGGAAAAAATACTATTATAAAGTAAGAGCATACAAGACTTTTTCGGGTGAAAGAATTTATTCTGATTATTCAACAGTACAGGTTGTAGTTATCGACATTCCAATAAAAGGATGGCAGAAAATAAATAATGTATGGTATTATTATAATTCAAATGGTGAGCTGCAGACATCAAAGTGGATTAAATCCGGAGCAAAATGGTATTACGTGGACCAGACCGGAGCAATGCAGACTTCTAAATGGGTTAAAATCAGTACAAAATATTATTATTTTGATAAATCCGGAGTGATGCAGACATCAAAGTGGATAGGCAGCAGATATTATGTAAAAGCTGATGGAAGTATGGCAACATCTGAGATAGTAGATAATGGCAGATACTATGTTGATGGCAAGGGTATCTGGGTAAAGGATACTAAATGGTTGAAATTATCAGGAAAATGGTACTATCTTAAGACCGGAACAGTACAGACTTCAAAATGGCTTAAGATAGGAAATAAGAGTTATTATTTTGATAAAAAAGGAGTAATGCAGACATCTAGGTGGATAAAAATCAATGGTAAATGGTATTATGTAAATGCCGATGGAATAATGCAGGTTTCAAAATGGCTTAAAATTGGAAGCAAATGGTATTATGTAAATGCTGATGGAATAATGCAGACATCAAAATGGATAAGTGGTACATATTACGTAAAGGCAGATGGAACAATGGCGATTTCTGAATGGGTAGATGGTGGAAAGTATTACGTTGGCTCAGATGGAAAATGGATTAAAAATTATAAAAAATAATAATTCAAAGTATATAAATAGCAATTGATGTATACATGAATAGGAAAGGCTTATTGATAATCGTTTATCAATAAGCCTTTTGATAAATTCTATAACAGGCTAAATTCTTTGAAAAATAAGCAAATTCAACAATTCAGTAATAATCTTTTGATACTTGACAAATACTGTAAGTGGATATATGATATTTCATATCATAGTAATACAATATGAAATACTGTAAAAGTAGGTATAAGCCTAAGAAGTTCATATTATTTACTAGTCTTTGAATTCTTATACTTCAGAATGGAGGTTTATTTTATTATGGATAAAAAAATTATTTATATGGATAATGCAGCAACTACACCTGTTAAACCAGAAGTTTTAGATGCAATGTTACCTTATTTCACAGAGAAATTTGGTAATCCATCAAGTATTTACAGTATATCTTCACAGAATAAGAAGGATATTACTACAGCCAGAGAGACAATTGCGAAAGCAATTAATACAGATACAGCAAACATTTACTTTACAGCGGGCGGTTCAGAGAGTGATAACTGGGCTTTGAAAGCAACTGCTGAGGCTTATGCTGATAAAGGCCGCCATATTATCACATCGAAGATTGAACATCATGCAATTCTTCATACATGTGATTATCTTGAGAAACGTGGATATGAGATAACATATATTGATGTAGATGAGAATGGTATTGTTGATTTGAAACAATTAGAAGAAGCTATCAGACCTGATACAATTCTTATTTCAATAATGTTTGCAAATAATGAGATAGGAACAATTGAACCTATAGCAGAAATTGGCAAGATTGCTAAAAAGCATGGCGTGTTATTCCACACAGATGCAGTTCAGGCATTTACACAGGTTCCAATTGATGTAGAAGAAACGAACATAGATATGTTATCAGTAAGTGGTCATAAGATAAATGGACCAAAGGGAATAGGTTTTCTTTATATAAGAAAAGGTGTTAAGATAAGATCGTTTGTACATGGTGGTGCACAGGAGAGAAGCAGAAGAGCCGGAACAGAAAATGTACCTGGAATAATTGGTCTCGCTAAAGCAACTGAAATCGCAGTTGGAAATATGAAAGAGAGAACAGCAAAGGAAATAGAAGTAAGAAATCATATTATCGAAAGAGTAATGAATGAGATACCTTACACAAGACTTAATGGAGACAGAGAAAGACGTCTGCCTAATAATATTAACTTCAGTTTTCAGTTTATTGAGGGAGAATCAATGCTTATAATGTTAGATTCTTTTGGAATATGTGCATCAAGTGGTTCTGCCTGTACATCAGGAGCATTAGATCCGTCGCATGTATTACTTGCAATCGGACTTCCTCATGAAATAGCACATGGTTCATTAAGACTTACAATTTCTGAGGATACTACTATGGAAGATGCAGATTTTGTAGTGGACAAGTTAAAAGGTATCGTAGAGAGACTTAGAAGTATGTCACCTCTTTACGAAGATTTTGTAAAGAAACAGGCAAAATAACAGATAATATAAGAAGAAAGAAGGATAGAATATGTATAGCGAAAAGGTTATGGATCATTTTCAACACCCAAGAAATGTAGGTGAGATAGAGAATGCAAGTGGAGTCGGTACAGTTGGTAATGCAAAATGTGGTGACATTATGAGAATATATTTAGATATTGATGAAAATCAAATTATAAGAGATTGTAAATTCAAAACATTTGGTTGTGGTGCAGCAGTAGCAACAAGTAGTATGGCAACAGAGCTTGTTAAAGGTAAAAATATTAATGAAGCATTACAGATAACTAATAAAGCTGTAATGGAGGCACTTGATGGACTTCCACCTGTAAAGGTGCATTGTTCACTCTTAGCTGAAGAAGCAATTCATGCAGCACTCTGGGATTACGCAGAGAAAAATAATATTAAAATAGAGGGACTTGAGAAGCCTAAGACAGATATTAGCGAGGGCGAAGAGGAAGAAGATTATTAAAAGCTTTAGAAATGAGGATAATATGAAGATTTCAACAAGAGGAAGATATGCGCTGAGGCTTATGCTTCAATTAGCGCTTTGTGAACCAAACAAACCAATAAGTATAAAAGATATAGCTGCAAAACAGAATATATCAGGTAAATATCTTGAACAGATTATATCAGTATTAAATAAAGCCGGCTTTGTGAAGAGTGAAAGAGGTCCACAGGGTGGATATTCATTAAAAATGAAACCTGAGAAGTACACAGTTGGCATGATTCTTAGACTTACAGAGGGAAGTCTTTCACCGGTAGCCTGTCTTGATGATGAGAATGGTGTATGTGAGAGAGAACCCCAATGTGCAACGTTAGAGGTATGGAAGAAATTAAATGATGCGATTAACAGTGTGGTTGATGGAATAACACTTGCAGATTTAGTGGAGATACAGAAGAAAAAGAACGGAGATGTTGAGTATTATATATAACTAAATATATAATAAAGTAAGGTAACACCTGCATAATACATATTTTTAAAATATTTGAGGATATTTTGGAAAGAGTGTTGGCAGGTGTTTTTTAGTATAGAAATTTATAAGGTGTAAAAAATTAAATAAATATCCAATTTCCTATTGACAAACTAGGAATTGAGCTGTATTATATCTTCAACAGTTAATCCTAGTAATCAAATAGGAATTACACATTATAACAACACCTACAAAAAATAAGGAAACGAGGTAGAAGATATGAGTAAAAAAACTTACGCTGAAAGAAATTTTAAATTCGAAACATTACAGTTGCACGTTGGTCAGGAATCACCAGATCCAGTTACAGATGCAAGAGCAGTTCCAATTTATCTTACATCATCATATGTATTCCATAACAGCGAACATGCAGCAGACAGATTTGGCCTTAGAGATGCAGGAAATATTTACGGACGACTTACTAATCCTACACAGGGGGTATTTGAAGCAAGAATAGCAGCACTTGAGGGTGGCGTGGCAGCATTAGCAGTTGGTTCAGGAGCGGCAGCACTTGCTTATGCATTTCAGGCAATTGCACATGCAGGTGACCACATCGTAGCAGCTAAGAACATTTATGGTGGAACATATAACTTATTAGCACATACACTTCCTGATTATGGAATTGAGACAACATTCGTAGATCCATTTGATTATGATGGAATAAAGGCAGCTATTAAAGAGAATACAAAAGCAATCGAGATTGAAACATTGGGTAATCCTAATTCAGAAGTTGTTGATATCGAGAGAATAGCAGCAATTGCTCATGAAGCAGAAATTCCACTTATCGTTGACAATACATTTGCAACACCATATCTGGTAAGACCAATTGAACATGGCGCAGATATAGTAATTCACTCAGCTACTAAATTCATCGGTGGACATGGTACAACAATCGGTGGTGTAATCGTAGATGGTGGTAAATTCGACTGGACTAAGAGTGATAAATGGCCATGGTTAGTAGAACCAAATGTATCTTATCATGGAGTAAGCTTTGCAAAAGACTGCGCACCTGCAGCATTTGTAACATATATCAGAGCTATACTTCTTCGTGATACAGGCGCAACACTTTCACCTGTTCATGCATTTATCTTCTTACAGGGACTTGAGACACTTTCACTTCGTGTTGAGAGACATGTTGAAAATGCATTAAAGGTAGTTGAATATCTTAAGAATCAGCCATTAGTTGAGAAAGTAAATCACCCATCAATCTCAGAAGACAAAGAACAGCAGGAACTTTATAAGAAATATTTCCCAAATGGTGGTGGTTCAATATTTACATTTGAAATCAAAGGAGATGCTAAGACAGCACAGAAATTCATTGATAATCTCGAGCTGTTCTCACTTCTTGCAAATGTAGCAGATGTTAAGTCATTAGCCATACACCCTGCTTCAACAACTCATTCAGAGTGCAACGAGGCTGAATTATTAGATCAGGGAATTAAACCAAATACAATTAGATTATCAATTGGTACAGAAAACATTGATGATATTATTGAAGATTTAGATGAAGCATTTAAGAGTTTAAACTAAGAAAGGAAGGTATAGAATATGAGTAAAATATATAAAAGTGCATTAGAATTAATAGGTAATACACCATTAGTTGAATTTACAGGAATAGAAAAGAAATACAATCTTCAGGCAAGACTACTTGCTAAATTAGAGTATTTTAATCCGGCAGGAAGTGTTAAGGACAGAATTGCGAGAGAAATGATAGAAGATGCTGAAAACAAGGGACTTCTTAAAGAGGGTTCTACAATTATTGAGCCTACATCAGGAAATACAGGAATCGGCTTAGCAGCTATTTCAGCAGCGAAAGGATACAGACTCATAATTGTTCTTCCGGAGACAATGAGTGTTGAGAGAAGAAATATTATTAAAGCATATGGTGCTGAATTAGTTCTTACAGAGGGTTCAAAAGGTATGAAAGGTGCAATTGCTAAGGCTGAAGAGCTGGCTAAGGAGATTCCTAATAGCTTCATACCAGGCCAGTTTGTTAATCCTGCCAATCCAACAGCACATAAGAAGACAACAGGTCCTGAAATATGGAATGATACAGATGGCGAAATCGATGCATTTATAGCTGGTGTAGGTACTGGTGGTACAGTAAGTGGTGTCGGTGAATATTTAAAATCTAAGAAATCAGATGTTGAAGTTATTGCAGTAGAGCCTGCAACTTCACCTGTATTATCACAGGGTGTATCAGGAGCACATAAGATTCAGGGTATTGGAGCAGGTTTCGTACCTGATACATTGAATACAAAAATATATGACAAAGTTGTTACAGTTGAGAATGAAGATGCATTTGCATTCGGTAAAGAAATAGCTAAAACAGAGGGTATTCTTGTAGGTATTTCATCAGGAGCAGCATTAAAGGCAGCAGTTGACTGGGCTTCACAGCCTGAGAATAAAGGTAAAACAGTTGTTGCTTTATTACCTGACAGCGGTGACAGATATTACTCAACAGCATTATTTGAATAAAAATTAGTTTAATTTCTATATTAAACTAAGCAAAACATTAATTTGGTTATAATGTGGTAATTCTTTTATCATATTAATGTAAATGCCCTAATATAATTTAAGTAATCGAAAGCTTTTAAAACGGTGAAAGATGTTAAATTATATATGGGCATTTATGATTTTAATCGGAATATTATATGGGGCATTTACAGGAAATATTTCTGAGGTCTCAAATGGTTTTCTGACATCATCTAAGGAAGCGGTCACATTATGTATAACTATGCTTGGAGTATTAGGTTTCTGGTCCGGCATAATGGAGATAGGTAAAAGAGCAGGTATTATAAGACAAATGACGAAATTAATAATGCCATTTGTTAATTTTCTGTTTCCTGATATTCCTAAAAATCATGAATCCAGAGAATACATAACTACAAATATAATTGCTAATATCTTAGGACTGGGCTGGGCCGCAACCCCTCCGGGACTTAAGGCAATGGAAAGTCTATCAAAGTTAAATGAAGAGAAAAATGGAAGAGAAAAAGTACACATCTCAAGTGATGAAATGTGTACTTTTCTTGTTATAAATATTTCCTCTTTACAAATAATTCCGATGAATATAATTGCATACCGAAGCCAATATGGAAGTATTAATCCTGCATCTATTGTTGTGCCGGCTATTATTGCGACATCTGCAAGTACAATGGCAGCTATTATTTTCTGTAAGTTAATGACCCGCCACTAATTCATTCCAGAAGCTTTGGACTTGTGATTGTGAGTTGTATTGTGTACTGTTTATAGAAACACTTGTAATGCTGTATGAATCAAGGGATTTAGATAGTGTAAAGCCAATTTTTACTTTATAAATGACCTCTTCGCCATTTACTTTATCATGAGCATCTCCCTGTACTGAAATACTATAAGAGCCATCATCATTAGTTTTAGCATCCCATGAGGTATTACGAAAATAATCCTTGATAACATCATTGACAGTTTTCTTTGATGTGCTGCTTGCTTTCATAGCATTTAATTTCTTTACCGGTTTATCATATTTTGAGTCATAATGATCGGCTGATGATTTCGTATATTCAGGATTAGTAGTCAAAATATGATACTGATTACTTATAAATTTACCTGTAAAGGAAATGCTTAATATAATCCATAGTAATGGAATAGCCTTAGATAATCCACGTTTTGAAAAAGAGATAAGTGGATAAAAGATATAAAGAAAAACAGCAACTATTATAGGAGATGTTTTTCCGGTTTTGGCCTTCAATACAATTGCATCAGATATAAATGCAACTTCTGTAATCAAATTGATTGCCCATAAATAATATTGGGAAGCAGTAAATGGATTTTTACTAAATGCTAAATATGCCAAGTGTGCAATAATTGCAATCATTGCTACGATTACTAATTTAAAGGTAATATTAAGATCATTTTTGTAGGTATTGTTAATAACTTTTTCAGCATTATTGCTAAGTGATAAATCCCGATTAGGGTTGTAAGCACCATAGGGATCATAATTGCCAGAAAAGTTGTCATATCTGGAACTATAATCGGAATTGAAATCGGAATTATAGTTGTTAGTATTGTAACTATTAGAATTGTAATTAGAATTATAATTATTCGAATTATAAGACCCGGAATTGTAGCTATCAGAATTGTAGCTATTAGAAATGTTACTGTTATAGGAATTTGTATTTTTACGATTTGAATCTGTTAAATCTACTACGTCATCATCGAAATCGAGTACAAATTCTTCGTTGGAATTATTATTGGTATTTGTGTTATCGTTATTCATAACTCGTGCCTCCTTTTAACATATTATCATAACGGATAAATTTTATCATAACGGAATAAATACTTCAAGAAAAATGTGAAATAATGTAAATAAATGTTATCAGAAATGAGGGGTAGTATGAAAGTTATTCTATATCTGTCTGATATGATGATTCCATTTGTCGTATTCTACATTGTAGGAATTGGAATTATTCAGAAAAATAAAGTGTATGATGATTTTATTGAGGGAGCAAAAGATGGTTTAAAAACAGTCGCAGGTGTGATGCCTACAATGGTAGGGCTGATGATTGGTGTTGGTGTGTTAAGCTCATCTGGTTTTTTGAATTTTTTTACCAAACAGATAGCTAAGATGACATTGAAAATTGGTCTGCCACCGGCGGTCGTGCCAGCAATGATTGTAAGGATGTTTTCATCATCAGCGGCCACCGGACTTGTATTAGATGTTTTCAAACAATTTGGAACAGATTCATATGAGGGACTGCTTTCATCTATAATGATGAGCAGCACCGAAACAATATTTTATACAATGTCGGTATATTTTATGACAGCCAAAGTCACCAAGACAAGGTGGACTTTGGCAGGAGCATTAATATCTACTTTAGCCGGAATTATTGCAAGTGTAATAATGACTAAAATGATGATTTGATTAACTTGCTTAATAACATAAAATTATAGTATCAAAATCTATACCTTATTATGGTTTTCAAAAGACCTATAGAGAGTTATACGATATATTGAGTGTAATGATGAAACTTAACTTTTACATCTATACAAGCAAAACATTTTCGGAATCTTTATAGATATCAGGTGCAGCTGTAGTTGTAATAATAGTTGCATCTGAATATCCGGCAAAAGATACATTAGATACTTTATTGAATTTAGATGAATCACATAGAATATAGCGTTCTGTACATTGGTATAGGGCGCATTTTTTTATCATAGCTTCCGATGGGTCAGGTGTTGAAAAACCATTTGCTTTATTGATAGCATTTGTTCCGAAAAAACCTTTGGTAAAATGATATTTAGTAAGATTAATAACTGCTTCTTCGCCAACCATAGCCTCAGTAGTTGCCTTATATAATCCACCAGGCAGATATACATTAAAGCCCTTTGTGGCAAGCCTTTTGGCATGCATAATGCCGTTTGTTACAATAATTATATTTGAATCAGGTGAAATATTATCAATAATAAATCCAGTTGAGGTACCGGCATCTAAATAAATCATTTCTTTATTATTAATAAGTGAGGCAGCGTATTGTGCAATTAATACTTTCTCATCACGATTAATATTTTCGCGTTCTAAAACAGCAGAGTCATATGAAATTGTATAGGGGTTCTGGTTCGGAGTTAAGGCTATTGCACCACCATGAACCTTGGTTAAAAGCTTCTTTGCAGCCATATCGTTTAAATCTCTTCGGATAGTTGATTCAGAAGCATCAAATAATTGCATTAACTCATGTACACTTATTGAGCCTTTTTCATTTACTGCCTTTTCGATTTCATTTTTTCGTTCCTCGTTTAACATAATAATCTCCATTTCTTATTCAGCTTATTCACAAACGGTCAAAATCATTCAATACAGATAGTATAATGAAATGTGGGAAAATTGTCAAAATAATTATTATATTTTTGAAAGAAAACGAATGAAAATGCTTGACTATGAATGGAAATGGTGGTATATATAATATACAAAGATATAAAACGTTTAAAAACATTCAAAAATACGAAAGATAATGAAAAAATTAATAAAATTATGAAGAAAGGCTCATATTAGTAAAATAAGGAAATGGAGGTTTGGAAGATATGATTTATACAGTTACATTTAACCCGTCACTGGATTACATCGTAAGTGTCAGAAATTTTGAAGAAGGCAGTGTCAATAGAGTGTCTGATGAAATGATATTGCCAGGTGGAAAAGGCATAAATGTTTCGATAGTACTTAATAATCTGGGAATGGAAAGTCATCTTTTGGGCTTCATCGCCGGCTTCACAGGTAAAGAAATTGAGAGAATGGTAAGTGATGATGGCTGCATATCAGAATTTATTAAGGTTGACAATGGATTCTCAAGAATCAACGTTAAGATGAGATCAGAAAAAGAGAGTGAAATTAACGGAATCGGACCTGCAATATCTAATAGTGAAATGACTCAGTTATTAGACAAGCTTGATAAGCTTAAAGAAGGCGATGTTCTGGTACTGGCAGGAAGTATTCCGGCATCTATACCGGACACAATCTATTACGATATTATGAAGATGTTGTCTGACAGAAAGATAATGATAGTAGTAGATGCAACCAAAGATTTATTATTAAATGTATTGCCTTTACACCCATTTTTAATCAAACCGAACAAGCAGGAGCTTGCTGAAATGATGAATCTTGAGAATTTATCGAAAGAGGATATTGTAAAAAATGCATTTGAATTACAGAAGCGTGGGGCTAGAAATGTTTTAGTATCGATGGCGGGAGAAGGAGCCATTCTTGTTACTGAAGACGGAAATGTATATTCGAGTGCGGCACATAAAGGCAATGTTGTTAATTCTGTCGGGGCAGGTGATTCGATGGTAGCAGGCTTTATATATGGATATCTTAAGAATAAAGATTATAAAGAAGCATTTGAAACAGGTCTGTGTGCAGGAAGTGCAAGTGCATTTTCGGAAAATCTTGCAACAAAGGAGCAGGTCGAAGAATTACTTATTAAACAAAGAGAAATGACTGTAGAATAACAATATATGTAGAAAGGAATGGTGGTTTTTATGAAGATTACAGATTTATTAGGAAATTCAGTGAGTCTTAATCAGAAAGCAGCATCGAAAGATGAAGTGCTTGAAAAAGTAGTAGATTTAATGTATGAAAAAGGGAATATCACAGATAAGGCAGAGTATCTGCAGGCAGTAAGAGCAAGAGAAGAAGAGGGAACCACAGGAGTTGGTGAAGGAATAGCAATTCCTCATGGTCGTTGTATGGCAGTAAATGCTCCGGGACTTGCAGCAATGGTGCTTCCAGAGGGTGTAGATTACGAGGCACTTGATGATGAGCCTGTACATTTGATATTTCTTATAGCCGCACCTGCTAACGGTGGAGATGCTCATATCGAAATGCTAAGTAAATTATCAACAATGTTAATGGATGAAGAATTCACAGCTAATTTAAGAAATGCAAAGAGCAAAGAAGAATTTATAAGCATTATTGATAAAGCCGAAAATGAGAGAGATAAGTCAGATAGTAAAAAAGCTTCCAAAGAAAATGCAGTTAATGCCGGAACAGAAAATGTTGTAAGTGAATCAGAAAAATCTGATAAGAATGCCAAATTCATAGTTGCAGTTACAGCATGCCCTACAGGAATTGCACATACCTATATGGCAGCAGAATCATTAGAGAAGAAAGCTAAGGAAATTGGCTGTAAGATTAAGGTTGAGACAAGAGGCTCAGGTGGTGCTAAAAATGTACTTACTGAATCAGAAATAGATAGAGCTGAGGCAGTAATCGTAGCAGCAGATACCAAAGTTCCAATGTCACGTTTTAATGGTAAGAAGGTAATTGAAGTTCAGGTATCTGATGGTATCAGTAAGGCTGATAAATTGATTAATCGTGCATTAAATGGTGATGCACCTATATACAAGAGTAATGGTGGAAGTGAAGAGGGCGGTTCTTCTAAAAGTTCAGGTTCAGACAGTATAGGTCACCGGATATATAAACATCTTATGAATGGTGTTTCGCATATGCTTCCATTTGTAGTCGGTGGTGGTTTGCTTATAGCCATAGCCTTTTTAATAGATGGTTTATCAGTCGATATTAATTCATTAAGTGCGGCTGAAAGAGGAAATTTTGGTACAATTACCCCTATCGCAGCTATGTTTAAATCTATCGGTGGAACAGCATTCAACTTTATGTTACCAATACTTGCGGGCTTTATAGCTATGAGTATAGCAGACAGACCGGGACTTGCGGTTGGTTTCGTCGGAGGTTCAATAGCAGCAACAGGCTCATCGGGTTTCTTAGGTGCGTTAGCAGCAGGTTTTATAGCAGGGTATCTTGTTAAATTACTTATTAAATTAACAGAGAAGTTACCAAAGAGTCTAGACGGTATAAGACCTATTCTTATCTATCCTTTTGTTGGAATACTTACGTGTGGATTAATAATGAATTATATAATTGAGCCGGTTGTAGGTATGATTAATACAGGGCTCAATAACGGACTTGGACATCTTAATGGTGTAAGCAGTGTATTACTTGGAATTATCGTAGCTGGTATGATGGCCATAGATATGGGTGGTCCATTTAATAAGGCAGCATATGTATTTGGTACAGCATCAATAGCAGCAGGAAATTATAACATTATGGCAGCAGTTATGATAGGCGGAATGGTTCCACCTTGCGCAATAGCATTAGCCACCTTATTATTCAAGAACAGATTTACAGAAGATGAGCGTAAAGCAGGACCAACTAACTTCATTATGGGCTTATCATTTATTACAGAGGGAGCGATTCCGTTTGCAGCAGCAGATCCACTTCATGTTATACCGGCATGCGTAATTGGCTCAGGAATAGCAGGTGCATTATCAATGGCATTCAAATGTACACTTATGGCACCACATGGTGGAATCTTCGTATTCCCAGTAGTCGGTAATGGATTATTCTATTTCCTTGCATTAGTTATAGGAACAGTCGTAAGCACATTTATGTTAGGTTTACTAAAGAAACCAATTACAAAATAAATTTAATAACTCAAACTACGCACATATATAATAGAATCAAATCATTTGTATTAAGTGAATTTGCATATATAAATATCGAAACTTTTGTAAGAATTGCTAATTTGTAGATATCTTTTTCGGCTCTTTTGATTATTTGAGTTCATTCAATGCCATACGCCTAAACCGATGTGTCCGCCTATGACATACACTTGATTTATGACGTATCGTGTGCGAGTTAATGCCATCTGAAGCAAAAGGTCGGTGCAGTAAATCACCGTTCAAGCGAAGTGCGTTTGATTTACTGCACCGTAATAACCTCTGCTGAGGATGGCATCTACTCGCACTAGATTAAGGAAATATGAAAGTGTATGCCATAGACGGACAGCTCGGCTTAGGAGTATGTCTGTTGAATGTACACAAAATCTGAGCCGAAAAAGACATCTTACAAATTTACACAATTTTTGCAAGGTGTTTCGATATTTATATCTATCAAATTTACTTTAATAGATGAATATAAACTGCAATATGTCTGTGTGAAGTTTGAGAATTTAGTATTTGGATAACAGGATAGGAACATATGAAAACAATTATAGTGGTATTGGTGATTTTAATAGCATTTATTTTATGCTATGTTTTTCTTGAGAAAGCCGAGATTAAGAGGCTTAAAAAAGAACTTGATTTTATAATGTCTAATGATACAAACAGGATATTGCATACAGAATTTAATTCAAAAGAGTTAAAGGAATTCGTAAGTGCTGTCAATATGTATCTGTCGGAGATTCAGAAGCGTAAAACGGAAATAGAGCATAAGAACAATAATCTTATGGTAATGATGCGAAATATTTCACACGATTTACGAACTCCTTTGACTTCAGCAGCGGGATATACTGATCTGATATTGAATTCAGATTTAACAGAAGATGAGAAAATTAGTGAAATGAAGATAGTTGAAGCTAGGTTAAAGAGACTGACTGAACTTGTAGATTCGTTTTTCGAGTTTTCTAAAATTCTGACTACGAATAAGGAAATCGAGTTAGAAACAGTTAATCTGATAGGAATTTTAGAAGAATGTATAGGAAATTTCTATGAGGATTATAAAAAGGAAAACAGAGAGGTAGATTTCATAACTTCTAATAATAAGATATCTATATCCACTAATAGAACGATGTTAAGCCGTATATTTGAAAACCTTATCAGCAATGCATTAAAATATGGTTCAGGTAATCTTACAATTGAGGTTATTTCTGAAAATGCAGATGTAATAAGGATAAGCTTTACAAACAGAATAATTGATAAAGATTTGGATACCGGCAGAATCTTTGATGATTTTTATACAACTGACATTTCAAGAACTAAGGGAAGCACAGGATTAGGACTTGCTATTGCCAAAGAATTTACAGAGCAGCTAAATGGAAATATAGAAGCCCATATTGAAGATGATAAGCTGGTAATAGATACTACATTTGTTTTGATTTGAGTTTTTCATGAGTCACATCTTTCCAGATTTACACATTTCTTGATTTGAGTTTTTCATGAGTCACATCTTTCATGATTTACGTAATCTTGATTTGAGTTTTTCCGGATTTACACATTTCGTGATTTACGTCTGGCTCTGCGTTTGATTCTTGATAGAGCCAGTTTCTTATTCTCCTTTGAATAATTAAATATAATATTTGGATAATTATCCTGCAAATACTGGATAACAGCATCGATATCCTCTTTAGTATTTCTTGGTGAGTAGATATAAATATGATGCTCGCATAAAAGGTGCAGAGTGTAAGTAAGCTTCATTTTAAACCACAAAAAATGATGCCATGTACTATGTTCGTATGCCCATACGATTTTACTTATCGGTATGATTTCAATGTTAAACAGTCCTGTTGCAACAATATAGCTTTCTGTTAAAGTTATATTTCCTGATTTCATAATCACTCTTGAGGACAATTCATAGTTTACGTGATGAATAGAGTGCTTTCTATGGGAAATACGGTTAAAACTCAAGCAGGCAGGATGAAAAGCCGGCATTACGATATAAATTATATTCACAATAATAAAACTTACAAGGATAAGAGCCATAATTCCTAAATAAACAGCAAGATAGAAATAAACATCAATATGATAAGATAATTCGTCAATTATAATTTCAGAAGAGACTTTCTTTAGTCCATCCTTTGTCCAGTTAAGATCTTTAGCGAAATCTTTAAACATTTTTTTTGATAGAGAATTCGATGGTACAAGTCTTGCCTTGATAGTGTAGTCATTGATTATATCGGGCAATGGGTTCTTTGATGAGTTTTTAACAAGTATAAATGTACAATTGTTATTTACAAGACAATAGTAATAAGAACCATATACTTTTCCTAGTCTGATACAGTCATAGCCTGTATATTTTGCATTGTTAAGAGTTACCTCCACGTATTCAACCCCGGAATTATATACAGTTGATGCAGAGGTTGCATAGGACATGGAAGTCGGAGAAAATACTTCTGAAAATGGAATACGTACAAATATGATATATATAATTATTAATGCAAATAATGAAATTACAGAACTATATAAACATATTTTTCTAATATGTGAATATATGAAATTCTTTTTCAAAAATATCCCTCGCTTTCTTTAAATTATGTTACGATATTTACATAAGATTATACGTTAATATAGTGTAATAATCAAGGTTGCTTTTATTAAAAAAATAGGGTATATTCTTATGGAATATAATATTCTAATTGTATAATAGAAATGGAGATAGTATGGAAGCATATTCAAGTTTTGCAAAAGTGTATGATATGTTTATGGATAATGTTCCGTATGAAGAATGGGGAAAATATCTTATAAATCTTTTAGAAGAATATGGTATTAAAGATGGTCTGGTTCTCGATTTGGGATGTGGAACAGGAAGTATTACTGAAATACTTGCAGATAAAGGATATGATATGATTGGCATAGATTATTCTGAAGAGATGTTAAATGTTGCTTTAGATAAGAAAGAGAAATCCGGAAATAATATTCTCTATCTTAATCAGGATATGAGAGAATTTGAATTATACGGAACAGTCAGAGCAATTGTAAGTATTTGCGATTCGATGAATTATATGACTACGGAAGAAGACTTGAGAGATGTATTTAAGTTAGTAAATAACTATTTAGATATTGGCGGTATATTTATATTTGATATGAATACTATTCATAAATATGAGACAATAGGTGAACAGGTAATTGCCGAGAATAGAGATGAAGGCAGCTTTATCTGGGAGAATACATTTTATGAAGATGAAAATATTAACGAATATGATTTAACATTATTTATTAAAGATGAAAATGGAAAATATGATAAATATGAGGAAAATCATATACAAAGGGCATATTGCCTGGATAGAATAAAGGAATTAATTAGTGAGGCAGGTCTGGAATATGTAACGTCTTATGATGCATTTACTAAAAATGCAGTGAGAAAAGACAGTGAAAGAATATATGTGATAGCCAGAGAAAAAGGCAAGAAAGTAAGTTGAATATAGAAGAATGGAGATAGTGTGAAAAATAATGCTGATGCGATTATTTTTCACGCAGCTATATGTGTCGCAGGCACCACAAATAGCATCTATCGCAGAGCCAAATTTGAAATTTGACTCGCGATTCCTCCGGCACGTTGTGCCTGCGGAATGGAGATTATTATGAAAGATTATATAGTTAGAGCCACAGCAGCAAATGGACAGATAAGAGCATTTGCTGCAACTACAAGGGAAATGGTAGAATTCGCAAGACAAACGCATAATACAAGTCCTGTAGCGACAGCAGCATTAGGAAGATTATTAACCGGTGCTGCCATGATGGGAACAATGATGAAAGGTGAAAATGACGTACTTACAATTATGATGAAAGGTGACGGACCTATTAACGGACTTACCGTTACTGCTAATTCTAAAGGATATGTTAAAGGTTATCCGGGTAATCCTAACGTTATTATTCCACCTAATTATTTAGGCAAACTAGATGTTGGTGCAGCCATCGGTTACGGTACAATGACTGTGATTAAGGATTTGGGTATGAAAGAGCCATATTCAAGCCAGATTGCACTTACTACAAGTGAAGTTGCAGAAGATTTGACATATTATTTCGCAGCTTCTGAGCAGGTCCCATCATCAGTTGCTTTAGGTGTACTAATGGAGAAAAATAATACTGTAAAGAGTGCAGGTGGTTTTATAATCCAGTTAATGCCATTTGCTGATGAGAAGATTATAGAAGTGTTAGAGGAGAAGATATCTAAGATTACTTCGGTAACTTCAATGCTTGAACAGGGAATGACACCGGAGGACATCTTAAATAAGGTATTAGGAGAACTCAGCGTAGAAATATTAGACAAAGTTCCTACAGGTTTTGAATGTGACTGTTCTAAGGAAAGAGTCAGAAAAGTATTAGTAAGTCTTGGTAAGAAAGAGATTAAAGATATGATAGATGATGGTAAGGAAATTGAAGTGAACTGTCATTTCTGTAATCATAATTATAAATTCAGTGTAGATGAATTACAAGAAATTCTGAATACAATTAAATAATTAAAATACAAGAAATTGCAAGGAAATGCAAGGAAATATAAAAGAATATAAAGAAATATAAAAAAATAATGAGGAATTTTGAATCAGTAATGATAATGAAGCAGTAGAGAACAAAAAAGCTATCCGGAGAGGATAGCTTTTAGTAATCATGTTGTTAAACAATAGAGCTAATTCAAAATAAAAAAACCGAAATTTATATATTATGAAAAAGGCACACCATTTATACTTCTTGATTATAATTTTGTTACGTTTGTTGCCTGAGGTCCTTTTGCACCGTTAACAACTTCGAATTCAACAGCAGCGCCTTCTTCTAAAGACTTGAAGCCATCCATGTTAAGTCCTGAGTAGTGAACGAATACATCATTACCTTCTTCATCAGAGATGAATCCGTAACCTTTTTGGTTGTTAAACCATTTAACTGTACCTTTGTTCATTGTGATACCTCCGAAATAATTAATTGGATTATAAAATAATCCTCATATAGAATATCATATTTTATAGGGAGTGTCAAATTTAAACTTGCACGAAGATTACCTGTTAAAATTGTGCATATTTAAGAGGATATATAGGGCCTTGCACTTGAAATTTTATATGAATAATGCTAAACTGTTATAATGTAAATTGCTAAAGTACTAAATTTAATTAATAAGCAATATGATAAGGAATAATTTCAAAATATTTCATATAGAAATGGAGTAGTATATGGAGAAACTTAATTATCTTGCAGATTTGCATACACATACAGTTGCAAGTGGACATGCATATAATACGATTAACGAGATGGTAAATGCAGCTAAAGCAAAGCATCTTTCAATTCTTGGAATTACAGAACATTCTATGACGATGCCGGGAACATGCCATGAATTTTACTTTAATAATCTAAGAAATGCCAAAAGAGATTACGGTGATGGATTAGAATTATTATTAGGTGTAGAACTCAATATCATAGATTATGATGGAAATGTAGATATGAGTGATGAATTGATTAAACAGATGGACGTAGTTATAGCAAGTATACATGCGGACATCGGATATACTCCAGGAACGATAGAAGAGAATACAAAGTCCATAATAGGAGCCATTAAGAATCCATTAATAGATATAATAGGACATCCGGATGACGGTAGAATTCCGCTTGATTATGAACAGGTAGTTAAGGCAGCAAAAGAATATGGTACATTATTAGAGATTAATAATAATTCCCTGAACCCAAGTGGCTTCCGAAAGAATACAAGAGAAAATGACAAGACCATACTCGAATTATGTAAGAAATACCAGGTACCTGTAGTTATTGGAAGTGATGCACATTCAGAAGATATTGTCGGATTAAATGAACGTGCGTATGATGTAATGGACGAGGTAGATTTTGATAATGAACTTGTAATGAATTTTCATATTGCTAAATTGAGAAAATACCTTGGAAAATATAAAAGAAGTAAATAGAGATTATTAAAAGTCGCTTGGAAATGGAGAAGATTATGAGTGAAAAAATAAGAAACCAGGAAATGGACGATTTATTTAAGGCAATTTTAACTCTTAAAGATGAAGAAGAATGTTATAATTTCTTTATGGATATATGCACGATTAACGAATTACAGTCTTTAGTACAACGTTTTGATGTAGCTAAGATGTTAAGAGAGAAGAAAACATATCAGGAAATTGCTAAAGAGACAGGAGCATCGACTGCAACTATAAGCAGGGTAAACCGTTCGCTTAATTATGGCAATGACGGATATGCAATTGTGCTAGAACGAATGGAAAAATAGTGTAAAAAATAATGTTGACAGGTAAATGTTGCCTTATATAGAAAATATTATGGTGCAGTAAATTAACAAGGTTCATTTGAATGTTAATTTACTGCACCAGCTTTTTAAATTTCTTTCTTGTCTTTATCCTTATCTTTCTTAGGTTTTGTGGAAGTGTGTTCATTTGCTGCATTTAACTTATCGACAATGCTTTCTATCATCTGTTTTTTAATATACACATCAAAGCTAAGTGATACAATTAATGAGAATAATTGAAGAAAATCTTTATCCTTATCGGATTTGTCAGCAAAAGTTTCTTCAGATAAATTAATTTTACTCTGAATATCATTCATTATATCAGAAGTAAGCTGGTTTTCTAAATTCTTAACAGTTGAATATATCTCTTCAAGAGAAATAGGTGAATTAACGTCGAAATAATTCTCCGAAATAGGACCTAATATAGTCTTAATATCATTAATTGATAATATATTCTTAAAGTAGTATATAAAAATAAGCAGTATAACGTGCTGCTTTGAGTATCTTTTCTTAACTGGAGCAGGAATCAGGTCGTTTTTGGCATAGTTATTAATCATGGTTTTAGTTAATATCTTGTCATCAGCAAAACGCTTATTGTTTTTAAGATGTTTATCCATAAACGTTGTGACCTGATCCATATATAAATCTATAGCCGGAATATCTGCGTCGTCAATAATATTTAGCTTGGAAATGATATCATTTAGCAATTTTTCTGAATCTATCATAGTAAAAATCATACCTTTCAAATACGTTATAATCTAAGACCGTCTACGAGGTTACACAATAAAGATTATATAGTATTAAAAACTAGATGACAAGTCTAAAACGACATTTTTTTAAATATTTAATAGTGACTTTTATTTTTATATACTGTATAATATGTATCACAGGCGAATAATAATTCGACAAAAATTTTTCATATCATAGGAGGAATGAAAATGGGAATTATATCTAGATTTAAAGACATTATGTCAGCAAACATTAATGCATTACTTGATAAGGCAGAAGATCCAGAGAAGATGATTGATCAATATCTTCGAGATATGGAAAGTGACCTTGGCAAAGTAAAAGCAGAGACAGCAGCAGTTATGGCTGAAGAGACGAGATGCAAGAGACAGTTAGATGAATGTACAGCAGAGATGGATAAATATCAGAAGTACGCAGAGAAAGCTGTACTTGCAGGCAATGATGAAGATGCGAAACAGTTCCTTGCTAAGAAAGCACAGTTAGCTACACAGCAGGCAAATTTACAGCAGGCTTATGACGTAGCATCAGCTAATGCAACAAAGATGAGACAGATGCATGATAAGTTATGCAAGGATATTGCAGAACTTAATTCACGTAAAGACTCAATCAAAGCAAAGATTGCAGCAGCTAAGACACAGGAGAAGATTAACAAACTTGGCGCAAGTGTTGAAGGCGTTAAGGGAAGCATGTCAGCATTTGACAGAATGGAAGCTAAAGCAGACAATATGCTTGATAAAGCCAATGCAATGGCAGATTTAAATTCATCAGCAGAAGATAACAGCCTTGATGACCTTGCAGCAAAATATGATTCAACATCAGCATCTGCACCAGCCGTTGATGATGAATTAGCAGCATTAAAAGCAAAAATGGGAATGTAATATTTTATAGAAAAGGTGCCTTACATATGCCACACCATTAGTGGTGTGGTAGGCATCTTTTTTTAAATTTATCTACCAAATACTGAGAAATGAGGTATATGAAAATGTCAGAGAATATTTATTATTGCAGTAATTGTGGCGGGGTTATGGAATTTGACGTAAAGACACAATCCTTAAAGTGTCCTAATTGTGACACACAGGTTAATATTGTAAATGATAAAAAGAAAATTATAGAACATGAATTTAATAAACGAGTAGCGAAAACTATAGCTGTAGAAGTGAAACAGACATCTACAATGGAATGTAAAGGTTGTGGAGCAAAGGTTGAAGTAGCACCTGACTGTACAGCAACAGAGTGTCCATATTGTGGAGCTAAATATGTTTTGGCAGAGAAGCAGGAAGCAGCAATTGTTCCAGATGGCATAGTACCTTTTAAAGTTGATAAACATAAGGTACAGGAAACATTTAATAAATGGATTAACAGAAGATGGTTAGCACCAGGTAAACTTAAGCATCTGTATGAAAATGGTAAGATACAGGGTGTGTACATACCATATTGGACATTTGATGCCGATGTAGTATGTGATTATTCTGCTGAGGGTGGTAAGCACCGAAAAGTAGAAGTTAAGAAAGATGATGGAAAAACAGAGACAAGAACAGAGACAGATTGGTATAATACACATGGACGTGTAAAGGAGTTCTTTGATGACGTTCAGGTAAGAGGTTCTAAGAATCTTAAAGAATCACTTTTAAAAGGAATTGAGCCATATGATACTAAGAAGCAGCTTGTTTCATATTCTCCTGAATATTTATCAGGATATGGTGCAGAATGTTATACAGTTTCATTAGATGATGCTCATAGAGAAGCTAATAACATTATGGAAAATGAATTGCGTGAACTTGCAAGAAAAGACGTAAGAAAGCACTATGATGAAGTAAGAAATGTAAGAATTGCACCGGATTATCGTGACGAGACATATAAGCACATATTGATTCCTGTATATTCTACAGCATTTACATATGCAAATAAAAATTATACTGTATTAGTTAATGGACAGACAGGAAAAATTAAAGGAAGTTATCCAAAGAGTCCTGTTAAGATAGGTATAATTGTAGCAATAATTGCAGCAATTGTAGCACTCCTTATTGCATTGAATATGAAAGGCGAGAACAATTCAGACAATTCAGTCTATGGAAATGGTATGGAAACAGGATATTCAATTGAGAGAACATATGATGACAACCAGTATTTAGAGATGTCAGATTATGAGTATGTTATTGATGAAGATATCGAAATATTATAGAGATATATAAAAATATAATTATAGAAAATATAGTTATGATATGATAAAATGTATTTAAGTAAATGCTTTATTAGATAAATAGCATTTGCAATAGAATATTTCTGAAATACATATATTGAATTATCAGATAAAGTGTCAGCGGTGCAGACACAAAAACATAATATTATCGCCGCAGAAAGAGGAAGAGAATGGGACTTTTTGGAAATCAGTTTTCAAATGTTGTTGAATGGCAAGAGCAGAGAAACGACATTATGTTTTGGAAGTGGAATAATGACGAGATTAAAAAAGGAAGTAAGTTAATTATCAGACCGGGCCAGGATGCCATATTTATGTATAATGGTAAGGTCGAAGGTATATTTAGAGATCCGGGAAGCTTTGATATTGAATCACAGATTATTCCCTTCCTTTCAACATTAAAAGGAATTAAGTTTGGTTTTAACAGTGGTGTACGTGCTGAAGTATTATTCATTAATACAAAGGAATTTACACTCAGATGGGGTACAAAGAATCCTATTAATATACAGGCACCGGGATTACCTGGAGGTATGCCAATCGGTGCATTTGGTACATTCAGTTGTAAGATAAGTGATTATGATACATTTATCGAGAGGATTGCAGGTATCAAGAAGCAGTTCTTAGTTGATGAGGTTAAAGAAAGAGTAACATCTACTCTCAATCCATTATTAATGAAGTGGATAACAAAAGAGGGTAAAGATATGTTTAATCTTCAGGCTAATGCAATAGATATTGGTAACGGTATCAAAGAAGACCTTGATATGGAGATTATCAAATTAGGTATTACAATCACGGCATTCAACATTGAGAGCTTTAATTATCCTGAAACTGTTAAGAGAATGCAGGAAAAAGTTGCATCACAGAGTATGGTCGGAGATATGGGAAGATATACTCAGATGGCTATGGTTGACAGTATGTCAAATAATGGAAATGCAGGCGGAACAGCTAACAATATGGCTGGAATGGCTAATACAATGGCTGGTATGCAGATGGGTATGATGATGGGACAGCAGATGGTTAATTCAATGCAGGCTCCTATGAACAATATGCAGCAATCTATGTCAGGTGTTAATTTCCAGGGACAGCAGATGAACGGTCAGGCACCAAATCAGATGCCAAACCAGCAGATGCAGCAGGCAGCACCACAGGAGGGTGGAGTTGCACCTAAGTTCTGTCCTAACTGTGGAACTAAGACAGAAGGAGCAAAATTCTGTTCAAATTGTGGAACTAAATTAATTTAGTTAATATTGTATGGGAATGGAAATACAAGAAAATGAGTATATACGATTCACTTAATGACAGACAGAAAGAAGCGGTTTACTGTACAGAAGGACCGCTTCTTGTTTTAGCCGGTGCGGGTTCCGGTAAAACCCGCGTACTTACACACAGAATTGCATATCTTATAGAAGAGAAGCACGTACAGCCATGGAATATTCTTGCCATTACATTTACTAATAAGGCGGCAGGTGAGATGCGTGAAAGAGTAGATAATCTCGTAGGCTTTGGCTCAGACAGTATATGGGTAAGTACATTTCATTCTATGTGCGTAAGAATATTGAGAAGATATATTGACAGATTAGGTTATGATAATAATTTTACTATATATGATGCAGATGACCAGAAAACGGTGATAAAGACTATATGTAAGAGATTAAAGATTGATACAAAATATATAAAGGAAAAGGCTATTCTGAATGCTATTTCATCGGCTAAGAATGAGATGCTGCTTCCTGAAGATTATGCATTGGAGAATTCAGGAGATTACAGTAAGAAGAATATTATCGAAGCATACAGGGAATATCAATTAGAATTAAAAAGAAGTAATGCCTTAGACTTTGATGACCTTCTTGTTAAAACTGTTGAGTTATTCCGTTCTAATCCAGAGGTGCTTGAGAATTATCAGGAGAGATTCAGGTATATTATGGTTGATGAATACCAGGATACTAATACAGTACAGTTTCTATTAGTCAAATTACTAGCTTCAAAGTATAGAAACTTATGTGTTGTAGGTGATGATGACCAGTCAATATATAAGTTCAGAGGTGCTAATATTGCCAATATCCTGGATTTTGAAAAGTATTTTCCAGAGGCCAGGGTTATAAAATTAGAGCAGAATTACCGTTCGACTAAGATGGTATTAGATGCTGCAAATGCCGTAATTGCTAACAATACAGCGAGAAAAGGTAAGGCATTGTGGACTGATAAAGAAGCAGGGGACAAGGTTATATTCAAGCAATTAGGAAATGAATATGAGGAAGCAGAGTATATCGCTGATGAAATTAATGGATATGTCAGAGATGGAAGATTTAGTTACAACGATATAGCTTGTTTATATAGAACTAATGCACAGTCGCGTGTGCTTGAAGAGAATTTCATAAGACAGAATATTCCATATAAGATTTTTGGCGGACAGAATTTCTATCAGCGAAAAGAAATCAAGGACCTGATAGCATATTTAAAAACTGTTGACAATGGACGAGATAACGTCGCTGTAAAGAGAATAATAAATGTTCCAAAAAGAGGAATAGGCGCAACGACAGTCGATAAAGTCCAGACATTTGCAGAGGCTAACGATATGAGCTTTTATGATGCACTTAAGAATGAGAATGCGATGGCTATTTTAGGAAGAAGTGCTTCTAAAGTAAAGCCGTTTGTAGATTTTATACAGAGATTAAGAGCTGAAAGCGAATATGGCAAGGTATCAGACCTTATGGAAATTATTTTAGAAGATACCGGATATGTAAGAGATTTAGAATTAGAAGATACAGATGAAGCAAGAGGAAGGATTGATAATATCAATGAATTCTTCAGTAAAATTGTTGATTACGAAGAGAAAACAGAGAATCCTACATTAAGTGGTTTCTTAGAAGAAGTTGCACTTGTAGCTGAAATTGACGGATTAGACGAAAGCAGTGATTATGTAGTTCTGATGACAGTTCACAGTGCAAAAGGATTAGAGTTTCCTAAAGTATTCTTATGTGGTATGGAGGACGGATTATTTCCAAGCTATATGACAATCAATTCAGATGATAAAACTGAATTAGAGGAAGAAAGACGTCTATGCTACGTTGCAATAACAAGAGCAATGGAAAGCCTTACAATTACCTGTGCCAAGGTAAGAATGATAAGAGGCGAAACATATTATGGAAAAGTATCAAGATTCGTTAAAGAGATACCTAAATTAATCATGGATACAAATGTTTCAATGGATAATATTTCAACGAAAGATGGGTTTGTAAAACCGTCTGCAAAATCGAATGCCAAGCCTATATTTAATACTAAACCATTTGAAACGAAACAATATACAGTTAAAAAGCAGGAAAAACTTGAATATACAGTTGGTGATACTGTTAAACATATGAAATTCGGTGTAGGTCAGGTAATAGACATAACTGATGGTGGCAGAGATTACGAGGTTACAGTTGATTTCATTACTGCAGGGACAAAGAAAATGTTTGCTTCATTTGCAAAATTGAAAAAAGTGTAATATAAGATTAGATTGCAGGTAAATTGAAAAAAGTGTAGTAAAAATTACTTAAAGATGGTATACTATTACAATAAAGTTCGTAAGAGCGAAAGAAAGGTTGTGAACTTATGGATAAACTTGAAAATCTTATTAGTATGTCTAAACTTAACAATCTCATCAACAAACAGGAAGAAGAGAAGAAGCAGAAGAAAAAGGTGTGTTGTATCCTTATAGTAATAGGTGCGGTGATTGCACTTGCAGCTGTAGCATATGGCATTTATAAACATCTCAAACCAGATTATTTAGATGAATTTGATGATGATTTTGAAGATGATGACTTTGAAGAAGACTTCCTTGACGAAGATGAGGAATAAAAGTTATATTGTGTATAATGCAATATAATAGAACGGCTATCGTGTAAAACGATAGCTGTTTGAATGTGTAGTGATAAGTTATAATGGTTACAAATGAAATTTAAATCAACAGTTTACAGATTACGGAGGTATGAAAACAAGATGAATGAAGGAAATTAAGCAGGAAAACAGTTGTTATTCTTGTTCTT
>ENA-OPLO01000033-OPLO01000033.1-human-gut-metagenome-genome-assembly--contig:-NODE-33-length-42449-cov-3.734302_pt1 | contig 42449 bp, 35 predicted proteins | sample MGYA00241818_ERZ501721 | MGnify/ENA primary metagenome ERZ501721 (study PRJEB25962, sample SAMEA2042096) | human gut metagenome | biome: human gut; feature: human-associated habitat; material: faeces... | reverse complement strand
GTATCTAGCTTGGAAGGCTAGTGTTCTACCATTGAACTACACCCGCATAACCACTGATATTTCAGTGCTTTGTTAAGATATCATAATTATATTATAAAGTCAAGTATTTTATGCCAATATGTTCTTTGCGACATGTTTTATCGACACATATACTTGACATTATCTGTTCTTAGGAATAAATTATGTTAGTTGCATTTTAGTTTGTAAAATATTATGGAGTAATTTCAATGACTAATAATTCTGACCACATTTTTTCTAATGTAGATATAAGGAAACTTCTTATTCCTATCATGCTGGAAAATCTCTTAGCTTCACTTATGGGAACTGTTGATACTATGATGGTAAGTAATGTAGGTGCATCTGCTGTTTCAGCAGTATCGCTTGTTGATTCCATCAATATTCTTGTAATACAGGCCTTGTCAGCACTTGCTGCCGGAGGTGCAATCCTGTGTTCCCAGTACATAGGAAGCAGCAACCCTAAAGGTGCCAACCGCGCTGCAAGACAGGTATTTCTTGTCATGACAGTGCTGTCGTTTTTCATATCAGCAATATGTCTCGTTCTTCGTGTACCAATGCTTAAGTTCATCTTTGGTTCTGTAGAAGCTGAGGTTATGGCTGATTCACAGGCGTACTTCCTTTTCACCCTGTTGTCATTTCCATTCATTGGCCTGTATGACGCCGGTGCGTCCATTATGAGAGCACAGAAGGACAGCAAAAGCCCTATGACAATATCCATAATATCCAACTTCCTTAATATAGGTGGTAATGCAATTCTTATATTCGGACTTGGCATGGGTGTTGCAGGGGCTGCACTATCAACACTTGCATCAAGAGTTTTCTGTGCAGTTGTTGTAATTATTAAATTAAGAAACCCTTCTCAGACTATCTGCGTAAACAGATATTACACAATCCGTCCCGACTGGGATTTAATTAAGAGAGTCTTATATATTGGTATTCCTTCAGGTATTGAAAACAGCATGTTCCAGTTTGGAAAGCTGGCAATTCAGTCAACAGTTTCAACGCTTGGAACTGCTGCCATCGCTGCAAATGCTGTGACCAATATTCTTGAAAACCTTAACGGAGTTGCCGCACAGGGTGTAGGTATCGGACTTATGACTATAGTTGGCCAATGCATTGGAGCCGGAAGAAAAGATGAAGCCATATATTATATAAAGAAGCTCAGTAAAATGGCTGAAGCTGCCATTATTATAAGCTGTCTTGTTGTATTTGCATTGTGCAGGCCGATTACCATACTCGGTGGAATGGAAGCAGAAAGTGCAAGAATGTGTTTTGAGATGACTCTTTTCATAACAATAACCAAGCCAATATCATGGGTATTGTCATTCATTCCCGCGTACGGAATGCGTGCTGCCGGAGACGTGAAATTTTCAATGATAACATCATGTGCAAGCATGTGGTTATGCCGTGTAAGCTTTACTATATTCTTATGCCGTGTATATGGTTTTGGTCCTATTGCTGTATGGATTGGAATGTTTGCCGACTGGACTGTGCGCGGTATCGTGTTCACTATACGTTTCCACTCCCGCAGATGGCTTAATCATCATATAATTGACTGATCTTAACGAATTGGATTAACGATAAAAAACGCATGCCAGATTGAAAAAATCGGACATGCGTTTTATTATTTTGTTATGAATTATAATATTGTATTGTAAACCATATTATTACAATCAGCCATTATCCTAGAATCCCTTACAGTTACCCTTAAGAGTTGCTCCTGTAATATTAACTTTTCCATTAATATTAGTACAATCCTCAATAATAGCTTTGCCAAATGTTACTTTATAACCAAGTGCAGATGGTTTTCCTGTAAGTGGCCAATGATAATTATTACCCTTATTAGAATCTGAAATACAATTCTTCATTGTTACAACACCACTCTGGTTGTTTCTATCGAAACCATTAGCATAGTTTCCCTTAGCTGTACATCCAATAAGCTTATGGTTAAGAGGATCAAGGTGAGCTGCCTTTCCTGGTGTTTTATTATCTACTCCACCCATCTTAAATCCGTTACCATCACCATATATTCCGTCACAGTATCCATTGTAGTTAGCCTGGCAGTTTACAAGTGTTACTGCTCCATGAGCTGCATAACAATCCCAGCCATCATCACTATTGTATTCAGCTACACAGTTTTCAAAATAATTGCCTTCACCTGAATGAAGTTTTACTGCAAAACCATCAGCATTCTCACCCTTGGCATCTGCATTATGATGAGACTTGCAATTATAAAACTTGTTATTAGCTCCTCCGTTGCTTACCTGAAAACCTGCATCTTCATTATAGCAGCATGTTACATACTTTAATGTATTATTAGAACCTGAAATAAAGATTCCATTATCAGAAGCATTCTTAACTGTAATGTTAGAAAGTGTACTTCCATTACCTGATAATGTAATTCCTCTTCCTGAACTTCCGCTTGTCTGTGAGAAATCTATTGTCGCATTATTCTTTCCTGCAAGATTAACACCTGCTGGAAGTGAAACAGCTCCGGACTTAACTGTTCCATCAATAACTACTGTCTGTCCTGACTTAGCCTTCTTAAGTGCATCTGCTAAAGACATACCACCTGCCTTAACCACATAATCACCTGATATAGATGAACCTGAAGATGAACTGCTTCCTGATGAAGAGCTGCCTGAACCTGATGAACTTCCTGATGAAGAACCAGATGATGAGCTGTCCTTAGAATCAACCTGTACCTTGTAAATGTTAATTCCACTGTTCTCTGAATACAGATATATGTATCCCTTAGAACCTGAATATGAATATGTTCCTAAAGAAGCTGTCTTATTAGCTGCAATAGTTCCAAGCTTCTTTCCATTAGAATCAGCTACGATTAAATTACGGGTAGAGCTTCCACTGCTTCTTAACACTACCTTAATTGTATCAGAACCTGACACTGGTACCTTAACTGAACGGTATGATGTAGTGCCTGTACCAGAAAGAGCCAGACAATATGTATATGCTGTGCCATCTACCGTTACAGATTCAGCCTTAACATTCATAGTCTTACTGCTTGTTGCCATAAGACCAAGTCCGTCTACTGTAGTACTTGATTTAATAGTTCCTAACTTCTTAAAATTAGAATTCTTGAAATTCCATGAATTCTGTGTTGCCGCATTAGCTGACAACACCGGAGCTGCTGTAAAACATACTAATAATACTGCAACAACAGCTGCAAAAACCCTTCTTGCCTTCTTAATCATGATTAACCTCCCAAACATTATAGATTAAATAGCAAAAGAGGCGTTATTTTGCTGGCAGTGTCCTATATCATGCAAAATAAATCGCCTCTGTTGCTAAAAATACCACAATATGGATAAAAATGAAATGGCTTAAAATTACAAAGATTTACGCAAGCGTTTGTGCATTTTGTATAGTCAGTTCTGAATTATACCGTTTTCTTAATACATTTTTACTTAAGAACTGATTTATTGTCACTTACCTTGATGTGAAAGTGGTTATCCTATGTATAATATTTGATTTCTTTAAGAGGATATGGTCAACATTTTTATGGACGTAAAAATGTATTTTGCCACACTTTTATGTACGAATTTTTGTGTTGCATTACATTTTTCCGCACGAACTTTTATATTATATCACATTTTTCCGCACGAACTTTTCTCAATCCACTCATCTGGCATCTCAAAATGCTGGTAATCTTTTGCATGTTCCCAGTCACCGCCCCACTCAAATCCATGTTCTGCAAACACCTTATAGCACAAATCGTCATGGTCGATTTTGTGTGGAAATTCAATGCTTCTGTCTGTATACTTTTCAGCATTGGCAGGCTCTACATTTCTTCTGCCATCAACATATTTCACATAAGGATTATAAAGCGTGTTGATGTCAACCGCCAGCCCTAACGCATGCTTTGACAGCTTCGTTGAATAGGAAATGTATCTGAAATTAAACGCTGAAGAATTATTATCCCTCATCGACTTCTCGTCATCAGCATCATATTCATCAATAAGTCTGATTTTTTCAATCTCATAACCAGCCTCGTAAAGCTGCTTAAATATATCAAGCACAGCATCAGCAATCAACCTGTTCACAACCAGCTCACCTGTGTGCGTTTTCCCATCAAATCCGACATACAAAACTTTAAGATACCGCAAATCTTCTCTTGGCACAGTGCAGTTGTCCTTAAATGATTTCCCCTGCATCTTTGCAAATATGTCGTCTGGAATTGGTGATATGGTGAATTGTTGGGTGTTCATGTGTGTGCTCCTCTGTTTTTTAATCTAATATTCAAATTGTACTATCCTGCAATTCTCACATATGCAGGCTTCCACTTTCGTTCTATGGCTCGCCTTTAGCGGTGTGATTTCAACAAATCCTTTGACTGTTTTCGCATTTGTGAATACTCCAGGCACTTCATCGGCAAAGCTGAATGCGCCGTCTTTACTGCTGAAAAGGTACCCTTTTCTCATCTCCTGATTACATTTTGGACAAATCATACATAACACCTCATTCCTTGATATCTTTGCTAAGAACTGACATTGCCATGCTAAGTTTTTCTTCAAACTGCTCCGCTTTAACAAGAGCTATGCCTTCATTGTCATCGCCAAGCACAACCAGCCTGCTGCCATTCACCAGTCCAAAAGTCTCTCTAGCCTCTTTAGGAATAACTATCTGCCCACGGTCATTCACTGTGACAACTCCCCACATGTGTTTGCCCTTCGGTGCTGGTGCCATCTTCTGCCCTTCAAGCTGCGCATCATCCTTTATTAATGAATCCATCGTCACTCCATAAAACTCTGCAAGCCTGCCGCATTTTTCAATATCAGGAATTGTTTCACCACGCTCCCATTTGGCATACGCCTGCCTCGATATTCCAATAACCTCTGCGATATCCTCCTGAGTCTTCCCCGCAAGCGACCTCAGCATAATAAGATTCTCCTGTAGCATAATGTCAGTCCTTTCTGTTGTTATGTATGTATTATAATCCTTGTAAAATGCGGATTCCACCAATTGTAGTTGTCAGAAAAGTGGGAATTGTGGTGGAATTGGTTGCGTGGAGGAAATATAAATTATTTTTTCAAAATTTCAAGAATATCTTTACACATATTCTTTCGTGCCTTTTCTAAAAATGTAATATTATTTACCGTTCTAATGACATAGAATGAACATATAGCAAAAAATAATACTATAATAACAAACTGCACCACTAATGATAAAATAAAATTACATATACTTAAATCATCAATACCACTCATTATTTCTTGCCCAACAGATGCAAATGTTGCAAACAATGCTCCCAACAAAGCCGCACATATTATTTGTCCTGTCTCCAAAAAATTCTCTTGAACCACTAAAAATTGTCTCAGAAAGCCCTTAAATTCCTCATTATTTTCAGTTAAATATTTTTGTTTAATATACTGTTCCCATTTTTTATATGAACATCCTCCATCTTTTTCTATTTCATCTAATTTTTTCCATTGTTTTCTACTTAATTTCATTCCACAATGATATAAGTATATGATTTCTTCTCGCTCTATATCAAATCCATATTCTTTTTTCCCTATGTCTTTTAAACATTCTTTTCTAGATCTTTTATACATTTTGTTCTTACCTTTCATTTAATTATATTATAGTATCTTTTCATATATATTAATAAAATCAAACTCTTAATATAATGATAAATTCATTATATTATAATGTCAAATAAAAGACACTTGGGAACAGCGTAAGTTGATAGATTATCTTGAGGTATCATCTGAAAAGAATAGAGATAATCGTTTCACAAAAGATGATGTTCTATCGGTTTCAGGTGAATATGGAATTGTAAATCAGATTGAATTTCAAGGTCGTTCATTTGCAGGTGCATCGGTTTCGAATTACGGTGTTGTGGAAAACGGAGATGTTGTATATACAAAGTCACCATTAAAATCTAATCCATACGGAATAATCAAGACAAATAAGGGAATTCCGGGGATTGTATCAACGTTATATGCAGTTTATAAGCCAAAAGAAATAACGGATTCAAAGTTTGTACAGATTTATTTTGAACTTGATTCCAGAATGAATTCTTATATGCATCCGTTGGTAAACAAAGGTGCAAAAAATGACATGAAAGTTTCGGCAGAGAACGCTTTAAAGGGGATGGTTTCTTTTCCTAAAAAAGATGAACAGGAAATGATTTCATTATATTTTTCCTACCTCGACAACCTTATTGCCCTTCATCGGCGTGCGTATTACAACGAGAAAGGAGAACTTACAAATGTACACAACGACAACTAATAACGCAATTCTATTCTGCGATTACTATAAGCAGTGGATTACAGTTTACAAAGAAGGCGCTATCCGTCCAGTCACTATGAACAAATACAACATGGCTCATCAATGGCTCGAAAAGCTTATTCCTAATCTTACATTAGCTGAGCTTGACAGATTTGCATATCAGAAGCTCCTTAATGATTATGCACTATCGCATGAGCGACAGACCACAATGGATTTCCACCATCATCTAAAATGTGCAATTCTTGATGCAGTTGATGAAGGACTTATAACGAGAGATCCTACAAGAAAGGCAATCATTAAAGGCAAAACACCTAGAAAAAAGAAGCCCAAATATCTTAATCAATATGAGCTTCACAAGTTATTAGATGATCTTGATTTAAGTTCAGAGGTTAATTTAGACTGGCTCATTCTATTGATTGCCAAGACAGGAATGCGTTTCTCGGAAGCGTTAGCACTCACACCTAAAGATTTTGATTTATCTCGTCAGATGCTTTCTGTTTCTAAGACATGGGATTACAAGAATCACACCGGCTTTCTTCCGACTAAGAATAAGTCTTCTGTTCGGAAAATCCCATTAGACTGGCAAACTGTTATGCAGTTTGCGGAGCTTGTAAAAAGACTTCCTGAAGATGAGCCTATTTTTGTAAACGGAAGAATATATAACTCTACCATTAACAGTATTCTGGCAAGGCATTGTAAGGAAGTTGATGTTCCAATAATATCAATTCATGGGCTGAGGCACACGCACGCTTCACTTCTTCTATTTGCTGGTGTGTCAATTGCAAGCGTTGCACGCAGATTAGGTCACTCAAATATTACAACAACACAGAAGACATATTTACACATTATTCAAGAACTGGAAAGTAAAGATATAGATTTAATTATGAGGTCTTTATCTAACTTGAATTAATAATTTCGATACGCACGCTGATTATAGATAACGAAAGCTTGTAGCAAAAACTACAAGCTTTCTTCATCTAATTATACGATTAAAGGACTAATTTCCGGCATAAGATTTTCCTTGAATTCTCTGATAAGCATTATATTGAATTTCAATTTAGAAAGTGCATCAGGAGTGTTAGCTTTATATCCAGCATAATCAGCAAGCTCCTTTAACTTATTTCCGTTAGCAAGTTCCCCATCTTTATAATTATATGCCTCATATTTTACAGCATCAAATGGAACAAACCACCTCTTTGCAAACTTTTCTATTTCCGTATCTATTGCAGTATAGCGCATCTTATTTATGATAACAGACATATCCTGCCCCATAAACTTAGCCTTATCCTGTTCAATCTCATTCAACACCTGCAACAATAAATCACTCAGTCTTGGATTATCATCGGCAAAATCTTTTACTATTTCCTTTAACTCTGAAAGCTTATGTTCAAATTCTTCATCGATAAATTCCTTATCCTTTTGATCCAGAAAATCAACAAATCCTTGCAGTAATTCTACAATATATTCAAAATCAATTTTAAACTTATTATATGCCACCAAATCATAATCATCCCGGATTGGATCCTCCACTGTATCGTCTGGTGGATCTTTCCTTATTTCTTCCAAGACATTATTGTAAACCGCTGCATAGTCCTCATATACCTGCTGACTAAATTCATATTGTTCCAACATCTGTGGTTCAAATGCTGAAAATGATTTCAAATGTGCATAATCATGGTCTAAATCTCTAAACAACTTGATAAATGTTTTTTTCTGTTTCTTAGATAATCCCATTACATCTGTTGGGGTAGATGCGAATGTCCTTATTGTTTTTAAAGATAGCATGAAGTTACTGAGTACAGTATCCCAATCCTCTGCCATTGCCTGTCCTATACCACCCTTAGAATATAAGACAAGTGCAGCATTTATCTTTTCCTTATATTCTTTTGGATTTCTAAATGTAACAATCTGACCATATTCCTTATTCTGATCAAACAATCGATTCGTCCTTGAAAATGCCTGTATTAATCCCTGTGGACTCATAGGTGGTCTGTCAATAAATAATGTTGATAAGCATGGAGCATCAAAACCTGTAAGAAGTCTGTCAACAACTATAACAATATCTACCTGTTGTTCCCTGTCAGTGTAATATTTCTGTTTTCTTGCTAATCTGTCATTCAAATTGTTATTATATATACCAATATTGTCTATTGCATATTTTGTTCCAAAAAGCTTATTATAATATGCTAAATATCTCTTCATTGAATCCTGATTAACTTGAGACGCCTCTTCATTTTCTGATACAGAAAAAGTGATTGCTACTTTAGGAAAATCTGGTAAGATTTTCTTTATTTCATCACTTATTTTAAGTTCATCTTCTCCTGCTTTTATTTTCAGAATCATATCATAATACTTCTGTGCAACTGCTATGGACTCAACCGTAAGCATAGCTTCATAGGTCTTTCCCCTTCCATTTTGCATTCCAAACTTAGCCAAAGATTGATTAATAATTATGTTCAGCACATTTCTCATATGATTCGTACTATGATAATATTTCTCTTCTTCATCCTTTGAAATATCCTTCGGTCCAAGATTTTCGACATTAAATCCTAATACTGCCCCATCATGAATAGCTTCTTTTATAGTGTAACTATGAAGGCACGGACCATATAATTCTTCTGTAGTCTGTGGCAAATCACCTTTTTGCTCATATTTGTTTTCTTCAAATATAGGTGTTCCTGTAAATCCAAACCAGATAGAATTACTAAAAAATTTTTCTATATCTCTTTTGGTTTGTGGTGTAACTGCTCTATGACATTCATCTACAACAAATGCTACTTTGAGTGACTTTATTTTATTATATTCCCTCGTCCCCTCTTTAAGACGCCTGTTAATCATAACCTGCATTTTCTGACGTGTAGTTACAATCATCTGCCTGTTATCATCTGATAATTTTTTTATTAAGCTGCCAACATGTTCCGTATCATCAACCTCAATAGTATCATTGTTAGCATATGACTGGAACGCACCTTTAGTCTGCATATCCAAGTCTTTTCTATCAATTAAAAAGATAGTTTTCTGTATCGATGGTATATCCATTAATAGATTTCTTGTAGCCTTATATGACGTCATTGTTTTTCCAGAACCAGTTGTATGCCATATATATCCTGATTTTCCAGCTTTTGAAGCTTCCCTCATAGCCTCAATAGCATGAATCTGATATGGTCTTAGAATAAGCAGTTTCTTCTTGTCATTATCAAGAACTGTATACTTAGTTACCATCTCATGTGCTTCTGGAATTCTAAGTACCGCCTGTGCGAAATCAATGTAATTACATACTGGCACATTCTCTCTGTCAATCCATCCTGTAAGGAATTTTTTGTTCAATTCCGTATCTCTTGCTGCCGAAAAATATTTTGTATCAATAGCATTACTAACTACAAACATCTGCACATTTGAGAAAATTCCATGAAACTTTCCCTCTGCTATATATTTCTTTATCTGACGGTATCCATCCATATAGGAATGCTCTTTATTTTTTAACTCAATATGAATTAATGGTATTCCGTTAATCAAGAGTGTTACATCAAAGCGTCTGTTTCTTGCGTTCTCATCATTTTCCTCTTTAAACGCCTGATACTGGTTAATTACTTCATAAACACTTGAACCACCTGCTACATGCTCGTTATTCATTACAACAAGATGTAGTGTTTCATTTCCTCTTTGAACATGAACATATACTTTTCCATTTTCTCCAACCAACCACTTTCCAGCATCATAGAATGAGGCATGTGACACATCGTTTTTCACTTTTGCAAACTCTGATTCGCTAAGCGGAATATCATCTAATTTAGCTTTATTATTCTGTTCAAGAATATATTTAAAGTTATTCCATAAATCCTCTTCTGTTCTAATATCCTGTCTGTATGTCCATTGAGATTCCCCACTGCAAAGCTGATCTATAAGCTTTTTTTCAATTACTGATTCTAATTCTGCCATAATCATTATCCTTTCTGTGGAAACATATTTTGCAACATGAATTTCTTTATTTTTTTTATTTCATCACACTTACGTTGATGAAGAGTGATAAAGTTATCCAAGTTTGAAAAATACTCTCCAATTTTCTTCTGTTCAGCATATTCAGGCATCAACGTTTCGACTGCGTTTATTGTTGCCTTTGATAAACTCGGAACTCCAGTGGACTCATCTTTTGCTTTCCAATTAACATTTTGAAAAATATCAAAAACAAAATTCAAATCGTATTTATCTAGTGGAACCGCGTAAAACAATGTGTCTACAGTCCAAAATGGAGCCCGCAATATGTACGGATTATCTATTGTTCCTTTTCTTCCAATACCAATAGCATCTTCATCATCGGACAATGCTTCATTAACCGAAAGCATATATCCACCAGTTCCATACACTGGAATATCCCCTTCTTCTAGATGTTTATAATCTCTTCCGCTACGAACGTCGACAACATCAACCAACTTACGCTGTTCCCAATCATCAGTAAATCCCTTAAATCTTATATTTGGCGTATTTCCCATCATTACACCTCCTTGAGCATATCTATTAATTCCTTGACTGCTGTTTCTGTCTCTGATGAACTAAATGTAAGATTTCCAAGCATATCTACCAAATTAGCATTATTCTCGTTAATTGCTTTATTTGTCTCTTTTATATCTTCAATAAGCGACTTTATATCTATCTCATCCTCTTCCTCACTTGTATCTACATACCTTGGAATGTTCAGATTATAATCATTAGCCTTTATATCATCATAAGAAGCTAGATATGCTAATTTATCTACTGTTTTCCTGTTATTGTATAGCTCTAATACTTTATCAATATGTTCTTCATTCATTACATTTTGTTTTTTCTCTTTTTCATAAAGATTAGAAGCATCAATAAAAAGGACATCTCTTCCTTTTCTATGTTTTTTAAGAACAACTATGCATGTTGGAATTGATGTATTGTAAAACATGTTAGCTGGCAAACCAATTACAGCATATATTGAGCCATTTTGTAATAAAGTTTCTCTGATTGTTCCTTCTGCAGCTCCTCTAAATAACACTCCATGAGGAAGTACAATTGCCATTGTTCCTGTTTGTTTCAAATGATAAAAACCATGGAGCAAAAATGCATAATCTGCTTTTGACTTAGGTGCCAGCTTTCCACCATAATCCATAAATCTCTCATCCTGCTTAAAGCCTTCTGCTGCTGACCATTTAGCTGAATACGGTGGGTTCATTGTTACAACATCAAATTCTGTTTCTTCATCAGTAGGCCAATCTGCGTCAAGTGTATCCCCATTTCTTAAATGTTGATTTTCTGGATGTACTCTATGAAGAAACATGTTCATTCTAGCTAAATTGTAAGTTGATGGCATAAGTTCCTGTCCATAATATCTGATATAATCTGGCTCTTTTGAATAATTTCTACAACTAAGCATTAACGAGCCAGAACCCATACACGGATCATACACCTGTAATCCTCTCTTATCTTCCTGTCCTGTCATTGCAATTCTACATAGAATCTGCGCTGGTCCATGTGGAGTATAGAATTCTCCTGCTTTTTTTCCTGTTTCTGAAGCAAACTGTCCTATTAAATATTCATATGCATTTCCAAGAACATCCCCTTTGGCATGAATCAGATCTGCTCCGTCAAGAACCTTTATTACTTCTGCTATTGTTGCACTCTGCTTTAAATCCCCTGTTCCTAATCTATTTGAATATAAATCTACATCTGCAAACAATCCGTTAAATAATTCATCTGATTCCTGAATACGGTTAAAAGCAGCCTGTAACTTTTCCCTGTTAAATGCATTTGATTTAGCATCATTCAATATGCTTACATAAGTCATATCAGGATCAAGTGTGTAATGCATAGTCTCTCTTAATTCCTGTATCAAATCATTAGCATCCTCGTTCTTCATTACTTCTTCATATTGCTTCTGTGCCTCCTGTAAATTATCTGGAGTCTCATCATTCAACAAATCATATGCCTTTGCTAAATATGAATCTGATAAATATTTATAAAAGATTAATCCTAGTAAATATGTCTTATATTCATTAGCATCCATCTTTCCGCGAAGCACATCTGCTCCACTCCACAATACCTGTAATAAATCTTTACTCTCTGCCATGTTTTATTCCTCCTCAAGCTTTCTTATAATATTAAGTATTAATTTCTTTATATCTTCCGCCTGCTTTATCATCAAACGGTTTTGAACCAGAGACTGTCTATATATCTCTCCTATCTTTCTCTGCATCTGTATATCTGGTAATCTGATTTTTAATTCTCCAATTGTCTTCATATTCAGTTTCTTTACGCTAAGTGTAGTTCCCTGATGAAACATTGCTATCTGCTGTTCAAATTCTTTTCCCTCATTAAACTGATAACAAAAGTACCACTTATCAAGTATCTGCTGATTAAATTCGCATTTTAAAAAATTGGAAGTGATACATTTATTCTGATTATCCAAGGATACAGGTGCTACTTTAGATTTAATAAGATTAATAATGCACTCAGATTTATCACCCTCTGTAGTTATGCCATATAAATCATTCTCAAAATCTTCTAATGAATATACATTTACTTCTTGTTCTTTAATTCTTGTAGGGTTTTTTCCTATTGTGAATTTAATTACATCATTTAATTGCAGTATTTTCATCGCAGCTCCTTTCTGTAATTTAGTTAAATTACATTTTCATAATATCACATTTAATTAAATTGTCAATGCGTAATTTAATTAAATTACACTTTTATTTCTCTAATCCCCCAAACCTTTCCATTGTTATTTTTCCCAGCCTATATTATAATTTTTATTAACTACACCAATGAAGGAGATTTATTAAATGAAGAAAAATAGTATCTTTTGCAGCCTTCCGTTTAAATTGCTGGTGGGCGTTATTGCTGGCGTCCTGGTGGGACTGCTGTTAAGTTCAACTGATGGCAATTCATTTTCACGCGCCATTTTGAATATTGTTGTAACGCTGAAATATATTCTCAATCAGATAATTAATTTCTGCATACCGCTGATAATCATTGCATTTATTGCGCCTTCGATTACTCAGATGGGTAAAAATGCATCAAAGCTTCTTCTGATTGCAGTTACAATCGCATATACATCATCAGTTGGTGCTGCACTTTTCTCTACAGCATCCGGATATCTTTTGATACCACATTTGTCAATATCCTCTACTGCTGATGGATTGAAAGAGCTTCCGGCTGCGGTTTTCGAATTATCAATCCCGCAGATAATGCCTGTTATGAGTGCACTTGTGTTCTCAATTATGGTCTGACTTGCTGCCGCTTGGACAAAAGCAGAATTGATTTCAAATATTCTTGAAGAATTCCAGAAAATCGTGCTTGCTATAGTTTCAAGAATCATGATACCGATTCTTCCATTTTTCATCGGACTTACTTTCTGCGGACTCTCATACGAAGGTTCAATAACAAAGCAGGTTCCTGTGTTCCTGAAAATCATAATTATTGTATTAATCGGACATTACATTTGGATGACTCTGCTTTACACAATCGCAGGATTGTATTCTAAGAAGAACCCGATTGAAGTAATCAGACATTACGGTCCTGCATACCTGACATCAATTGGAACAATGTCATCTGCTGCCACACTCGCAGTTGCACTCCAGTGTGCCGGCAAATCAAAGGTTTTGAGAAAGGACATGGTCTCATTTGGAATTCCTTTGTTTGCAAATATACATTTGTGCGGCTCAGTGCTGACAGAGGTATTTTTCTGCATGACTGTATCAAAGATTTTGTATGGCACTATTCCATCAGCTGGAACTATGCTTCTGTTCTGCGTGCTTCTCGGAATATTTGCAATCGGCGCGCCTGGTGTACCTGGCGGAACGGTTATGGCTTCGCTCGGACTTATTACCGGTGTGCTTGGATTTAACGACACTGGAACTGCCCTTATGCTTACAATATTTGCACTTCAGGACAGCTTCGGAACAGCCTGCAATGTAACAGGCGACGGTGCGCTCACACTTATCCTGACTGGATATACAGAGCGCCACGGCATCAAAGAAGGCGCTGACAATTAATATGTTTCTTTGACATATGTAAAGTGCTATAATCATCACATGAATACACGCGCCTGTGGCGCAGAAATGAGGTAACATATGCCATTTATCAATTCTAAGATAAGCACTTCTCTTACAGAAGCACAGGAAACTGAAATCAAAACCCGTTTAGGTCAGGCTATCCAGACAATTCCCGGCAAGTCAGAAAGCTGGCTCATGGTCGGCTTTGAACCTGACTACAAGCTCTACTTCAGAGGAAGCAATGCCGAGCCTATGGCAATGGTTGAAGTAAGTGTCTATGGCAGCGAGAATCCGGCTGCATTCTCAAAACTTACTGGACAGATATGTGACATTTTCAATGATGTTCTTGGCATCTCACCAGATCATGTCTATGTAAAATATCAGGCTGTTTCTAACTGGGGATGGAATGGGGATAATTTCTGATATGTTAATAAGCGGGACACTCTTTTATGAATGTCCCGCTTATATATTTAATCTTCTTCAACCATATCAAATAAACTAAGCTGTTCTGTCTTAAAATCAGACAACACCATCTTCTTTACTTCTTCTCCCTTAATATGCTCACCTTCAACCCTTTGAATACCATTTCGAATATTAGAATCGACCAGCTTCAATACATATATATTGTCAAATCTGTTATATATTGAATCTCCTCCTAATCCTGATAAGCATATGAGCTGCGTGTTTGTTTTCTTTGCCATCTCCATAAGAGGCTTTAACAAATGTGCTGAATAAGTCTGAGCAAATGGATTGTCCATTATAAGAACTTTTCCTTCCTCTGCTGTTGAGAACAAGTCACTTTCATCCCTTCTCATATAGCTAAGCAGGCATGTAAGAATAACGAATGCTGACAGGAATCCTTCGCCGCCTGAATTAGATGAAACTTCTGCCCACGATATTGGCACCTCTTTTTCAGCCTCTATTTTATACAGTTTTATTTTAATATTGCGAATACCAATTACATCATCATACAGATTTTTTGTTGATATTGTATTACCTAAATATTCTGTAAGATTCTTATTACTCTCTATTGTTTCAATACCATGTTTTACAACTCTTTCAAAGAAATCGTGAAGCTGTATCCTGTAATGCTCCTTCTCGCTATCCCAGTCAGGAACCTGTATTCTTAACATTTTTATATTTCTTCCCCTGACATTTATAGTAGAATTCTTATCTATCATTGCAATATTGGCATTAACACTTTTTATGTATTCAAGAAACATTTCTTCAACATTTTTCTGTTCACTGTCAATATTTGCCAGATCAATTGTAAGCTTCTCTAACTGACTTTCATAAGTAGCTTTATTAACATCATACTGCAGTGAAAGATTATGTGGATTACTAATCTGTGTCAAAAGACTTTCAAATGTTTTCTTAAAATAAACATCCTGATATTCATTCTTTCCTTCAATATTTCTTATTTTCTCTGAAATATTGCTCTGTTCATTAGAAAGTGACTCTTTCGAATCAGCAAGTTTTCTTCGTATATCCGCCTGATATCTGTCTAAATCTGACTTTGCTATTGTAAGCAAATCAGGAATATTATTGAATAATTCGGACATTTTATCCTGTGTAACCTCAGGCTTAATATCAGAATATTCTGACACGCCACTTAATTTAGCAGATAAATCATTTTTTCTTGATGTCAGATTATCAATTTCTTTTCTTATAACACCAATATCATGCTTCTTAAGATTTATTCTTTTATCAAATTCAACATCTGCAATCAAATCTTTTGACAGCAGTTCTTTATATCCTGTTTTTTCTTCAAGCTGCTTATATCCATAATCAATATCCTTGTTTATTCCCGCAATAACACCCGCAAGCTTATCATTATTCTCAATTGCTGCATTAAGTGCAGTTCCTGTCTTATTAATCTGCTCCTCTAAGTGTTCATACTGTTCATCAGAAAAATATACATTTTCATATTCTTCTTCTGTAATATTATTATTGGTCTTTTTAGAAAGGTCATTCTCTTTATTGGTAACTCTATGTGTAAGCCTTTTTAATCTGATATTAAGTTCGTCTAAAGAGTCTGATACTTCCTTGGTAAGTGCGTTATACTTAGCTTCAAGCTCCTCTGGTACAATATTATTGTAAGCTTCTGCATTTACGCACAATTTATATGAATTAAACCGCTCCATTTGAATCTTATTTTCATTGATACTTTCTTTAAATACAGTTCTTTTTGATTTCAGATTCATTAAGACATTTCTTAAATCACTTATCTCATTATCAACAGCCTTATTCTTCTTTTCCAGTTCCTGAAGCTCATTTTTAACACGAATAAGTGAATTGAGATTAACATTATAACTCTTATATTTATCACATAATTTATCAAATTCCTCAGACCTGATATTATATTTTACTATCAGATTCTCACTTTGCTTAATTAATCTGTTATTTCCTTCATTTTCATCTGATAATGTATCTTTTTCACTTCTTATCTGTATCTGTCTCTTCTTTAACTGTGCCTCCTGCTCCTTATAATCTTCAAGTTTTTTCTCAGTGGTCTCATACAATCCTATAGAAAATGTCTGATTTTCAATTTCAATTTTATATTTACTGAATATTTCTACATCATCATTCTTTGACTGTATCTGAACAGACAAATTATTAATTCTGCTCTGAATATCAGCAAGCATTTTATCTAACTCCGCCTTATCAAGCAGATGATTATTGAACATAATAAAGAAATGTATATTTCCATATGTTGTAAAGTTGTTTTTAGCTTTATCAAATGGCTTCTCCAATTCTTCTCTTATTATTATAGGTATTGGAAAACTTGTATATATTTTTTCATCAATAAGCTTTATTCTTTCAAACGCATTTTTGTCCATTATTATAGAATACGGAATAAACGGATTATTTTCTACTAGCTTACCATTACTCTCCTGTGTTCTTCCATTCTTATTAAGCCATTCCATACCATATACATATCTGATATCGTTCTGCTCGCAATAGTTTCTTACATTATCCGGAAGTTCTATTGTCTTTCCTTCTTTTAATTGTGCATACTGTTTTTCCAGTTCACTCTGTGACATAACAAGCTTCTTCTTGTCAATTTCCAATTGATTAATATTGTTCACAAGGCTGCTTATAATGACATCTGGTCTGTCCAGAGCCAGCTCATCCAGTCCTGCATATTTAAGGATTTTTATTCTGCTATTCTTCTGATGTTCAAGGTCTGTCAGAATATTTTCCTGTTCAGACATTTTATGCTTCACATCACTTATATCAGCTACAATATCCACTTCTTCCTGTAAAAGTTTTCTTGCTTTTATATCAAGTTCGTTCTTTTTCTTATATAATCTTGAAAGTCTGTTATTCTCTTCCTGCTTTTCTTCATCCAATTCTTTTTGCTTTACTTCAAGTGTTCCTTCTTCATATAATCCAAGGATGTTTCTCTTTATGTCACACGAAAACTTCCTGTTAAATGCTTCCTCAATATCATTATATGATTCAACCGAATTCTTCAAACTTCCGGTTTCAATGCTTTTCTCCAGTTTAATTCTTTCATTATTCTTTTTATCTGTGTCAAGATTATCCAGCATATGCTCTTTATCAGATATGTCTTTATCATTATTATCCCGTTCTTTAATACTGCTTTGCATTTTTATGGAATAATGCTCATACAATGCATGTCCGATTTGTTCAATTTTATCCTTATTAGACTCTGAATTTTTTAAAAGTATATCTATTTTTCCTTCTACTTCCACCTTTTCTGCTTTTATATCTTTTAATTCCTGATACAGTTTATTGCAGTCATATATAGATAACTGCCTTGTTAATTTATCCTGTGCATTTTTTAATCTTGTAATTTCAACTTCCTGTACACTTCTCTCTGACACAGCTTCATCTTTACAATCAATATACCTGTATATTTCATATGATATTTTTTCATACAATATCTGATTAATATATTTTTCAATTTCTAAAAGCAGATTACTTTTATCGTCAAGATTAGCCGCAAGAATCTCTATTGCCTCATTTAATTTCTTTACATACAGAGCCATTCTCGCCGTATGTTCGCATCTGTCCTCATCTAATCTGACATATCTGTCTATGTCTTCTTTAAATGATTTAGTATCTTCAAAATATTTTTCTATCAGTGCCTTTTTTTCTATCTTTGACTGGTTGCTCCTATACTGTTCTATAAATTGGAATGTCAGTTTTCTAAACTCGTCTATCCTGTTCTTTTCCTGATTAAGCTTGTCCTCTATCGGCTTTAAAAACCAGTTTTCAACAAGATCTTTTTCATCTTTAGAATTGCTAAATAATTCTGATAAACCAGATTCTTTCTGATTAACTTTTCTTATAATACTTTCCCATTCCTTATTGTTAATCTGATACTGGCGCAATGTCCCAAAATACTGTCTTCTTCCATAACTGCTGCCCATATCGTAAATTCTGAAATCGCCTTTTTTATCTTTACTTATATCTTCAAACAGCTTTTTACATTCCATAAACCCTTTTAATATTTTTCTGTTTCCATCCTGTTTTACAACTGGTATATTATCAATATCATAATGGCATCCTTCTGAATAACTTCCTGTAAATGTATACATTTCCAATTCTTCTGCATCATTGTCTTCTTTCTGGTTCTTCCTTACCATCATGCCTGATAAAAATCTTGTAACATTATTATCAAGCTGCCACTCTGTCATAATAAAAGTAGGTCTGTTTGTTGTAAAATAACTTTTGAACTGTCTGTCGCCAAGATCTCTGTAAGACTTATTAACAAACTGACTCATAATCATCTGTACAAGTACACTTTTTCCACCACCATTGCGCAATGATATTAATGTACTCTCTCCACCAAAATCAAATGTCTCATCATCAATTTTTATTGTGTCATGATTGTATGAAAGATTTAGTATTCTGATTCTTGAAATCTTACTCATTTTTTACCCCCAGTGCTTCCATTATTCTTTCATAATTATCTTTATTTAATATCTTGTATTCCATAATATTATCCAGCTTTGATGTAGTCTTTATCATTTCATCTTCTTCAACAAAAATAATCAACTCCTGTTTTTCAAGGAATTTGCATATTCCACTTACAAATCCTTCTTTGGTTGTCTTCATTTTAGTATTGATTTCTACACTTTTTAATGCCTCATATGCTTCACTCATACTTTTATAATCCAACACATTTTCATATAATTCTGTATATATATTTCCATCTTCTGCCTCTCGTTCATTCTCAAACCCGACGCCTGCTTTAAGTCTCTCAGATATAATATTCTGCAATTCTCCCAATTTAAGAAATTCTCTTGATTTACATGAACTCCCCTGGCCATCATAGAACTCTGCCATCAATGTAAGAATCACAAACTGTGACAAATAATAATCTTTATCTGTAGCTTTAGATTTGCATAATTCTCTCTTCAAATCTGCTTTAGTAAACCCAAGATACTTATTGTCTATATCAGGCATCAGATATATTGTACTTCCGTATCTTTCTATCTTACTGTCAGCAATCTGTGCCTGATTCTTCACAAGATTCATAACTTCTTCTCTTTCAACATATGCCCTATATAAATCACTTGCATTACTATCATTATCGCTTAATGCCCCATGACACAACAGATAATAAAATATTTTCTGACTGTATGTTATATTCTCCGCTTCGTATGCCATCTTTTACCTCTCTTCGTATCTAAATCCTACATTAGAACATTTAAAATTCTTTAAATTACCTGCCTCATCTTTTACATGCTTAAAATGTATATACTGTCCATCTTCTATCTGATAAACATATATTTTCTTTATATTTCTGTATTTAGGATTATCCATTATTCCCAGCAGCATTTCATTTAAAATAAATCCATCTGAGGTATCCATAAGATATTCGGTCTGTTCTTTCCTTAGTTCGCCTATATCTATATTCCCCTCCGTCAGAAGCTCAATTATCACCTCACGGAATATTTCTGCAGTAGGAATAAGAATTTTTCTTTCTTCTTTCGTAAATCTTTCATTGAGAAATTGAAGGGTGATTTCTTGATTTTCCAGCAACATATCAAGAATTACCGTGATACATTGTTCATATTTTTTCATTCTTTCCTGCCTTTTTCTCTCTTTCTCTCTGTTAAATTCTTCCTCGTCAAAATCCAATTCAAGGTCTTCTTCATCAATGTCCGATTTTTTCAATCTCTTCTGATATTCAAGCATTTTCTCTGGATTAAATATTTTATCAGGCATACTCATAAATAAAGGATTAAAAATTTTATCTGCGTTCTTAAGCAGACTTGCATCTTTTAGTATTTCATCATAAACATCACTTCTAAACGGAAAACGCTGAACAAGCGTCATGTTAGAATAATTTTCAAGTTCATAATCATACAGCTTCTTTAAATCAAAATGCTGACCAAGAATTTTCTGATGTTCATCTAGAGTTCCTGTAAGATAATGACCTATAATTTTCAGATTATTTAGATTTTCTTTCTCTTTTTCTGAAAACTCATCAGTATTCATCTCTTTTTCTTCAAATTCTTTAATTTTCTCATCTATAAATTCCCTGTGCATATTAAATTTCGCACGTGTGTCTGCAACAGTACTTATATTTTCTTCCATAATCTGTCTGTAATCCTCTACAGAATATGACAAAGCATTTCTTTTTATAGACAAAGCCGTCTCCTGTATTTTCTGGCTCTGTTTTCTTAACTGGTTAAAAATGTTCTTAATATCATCAACAGCTTTATTATAATCTGCCTTTTCAAGATGCAGTTTAAAAAGCATTTCATTTATTGTAAGTTTAAGATTATTCTCTACTTCCATTGTCGAAAGAATCATATTATAACCTTCATCTGTAAGATAATATGATGTTCTCTTGACTCCTCCGTCCTGATAAACGACCTTATTATCTATATATCTGATATTAATATCCTTATATTTTCTATTATCATAATCATATGCTTTGAAATACATCGAGACACCTGTATTTCCCAACACATCTTCTACTATAAATCTTGCCAGATTCATACTATTTTCATATTCCAATGAATGCTCATAATATTCATAATTAATCTCATCAACAAATGCAGCTATGTCATCTATTGTACAGTCTTCTTCTTTTAACGAATACTCCATAATATATAAAAGAACACTAAAAAGCATATTTATCTGTTCATCTCTTGTGTTAATTCCAAAACTTCTCCACTTTACCACTCTGTCTATACTATTCCCACACAACACAGAATATCTTGCCACAAACTGCATTCGTTTTCTAAAACCTTTAAGAAAATCCTTTTCCATCATCCTTGCTCCAATCATGCTCATTTAATATTTCCTGTGGTATATATTTTCCTTCTTTCAGCAAATTTAATATCTGTGCTTTCCTGTTTTCGCTAAAATAATCAAGAAAAATATTCTCTATATTGGAATTCTGTTTTTCCTTTGTAAATGGCATATTGCTAAAACCCATCTTCTCAGCCTTATCAAGCATACTTTCGTATGCTCTTACAAAAGGCTTTATATCTATCCTTTCCCCTGTACCACATTTCCACTGTTTCTTTACAAGATGCTCATATATTATAATCCCCTCATAATCAATGTCACCAAAATACAACAATTCATTGCCAGCTTTAAAATACGACTCCGCACCAGAAGCATAATCCGCAAATGAATTCCATATTCCTTTACCAGCACCGTATATTAATGTATTAAATCTTATGCCAAGCACATCCGCTTCATTTATTCTTAGATACCTTCTTATATCATAAAATGTATCCTTATTCTCTATTATTAAAATATTTTGTGGAAAATCCTTAGAATGTGAATAATAAGATAAAGGCTCTGACGTTTCATAATAATTAAGCTTGTTTCTGTCTATTCCAAGCTTCTCACAGAACTTTATTCCGCCTTCTTTTTGAAAAAACTTTTCTTTTTTGAAAATCTCGAAACTACGCTCATTCATAGTTTCCTCGACAGACAATAATGACGAATTGTCTTTAAGATAATTACTGAGAAGACGCACCTTACCTGCATCTTCTTCGTATTTTTCCGGGTGCTTTCTGTAGTACTCCGTATTAACTAATGGATGAATACCAAAATCCAGTTCTTTATATATATCTGTATAATCTTTCTCGTCCTCATGTTTCCAAAACATCACTGGAAGTGCCGGCTTTCTTCCATTAGTTAAAGCACTCTTTACAGGAGCCAGCTTTCCATCACTTATTAATTCAAAGATATAATCATATAATTCTTCATAAGACAGATCTGGATGTTCCTTTTCAATATTGGAAAGATATAGCTTTGATTTCTTCATGTAGTGCTCCTTGCAGACTAAAAATGTAGAGTTAACTTTTAATTTTAGAATAGCATTTATGAGTTATATTTACAATAATTATTGTTGATAGTTTTTCAGACGTAGGAAGTAAAATATGTAACGATAAACGTCTACCCATTTTTCATTACCTCAGCTGTAACATTTTTATCATCATACCAGCACGTGCATTTTTTGCACATACTGCTTTTATGTCCAGATTATACATATCATTGAGAATAACCCAAACAAACCCAAACAAATAATTTATATTTTTTGTATATATCAATATCAATCATTTTCTTCATTGCCATCAACATGTGCAAAATTTGCACATGTTAAATCATTTCCTGCCTCTTCATACATATCCTTATATGTATATATTTCAGATGTAACCATTTCCGGATATAAAAATATATACTTTTTACATACACGCTTGAATAGTTCTAACATCCTGTCACTGTTGCACATTCCAACCATATAATCCAGCAAATGTTCTACTTCTGATTCAGATGCTTTTCTTGCACATATTTCTTCGACTATCGATTTATATGTAGCATATGCTAAGTCATCAAGTTCTGTTATCATGCATACTATTTTCTTAATTTTGTCATCCATAGTTTGTACTATATAATCCACCTTTCCTGATATTACGCACATTTGTTTATATATAAACGTTTCCAGTACTCAGATAATCTTTTATAACTTGATGTACATACACACATTTCCACCTCTCTGATACTTTCACATTGGGGCACAAGCAAATCTTCCATATGTACCTTCAGCAACCTGCTCAATACATAAAGATGATCAACAGATGGCAGAATCATTCCCTTAAACCAGCGATATATCGGCTGTGGACATGATAACTGCAATATTTTCTGTATATCCTTTACTGTATAACCTACTTTTTCAATTCTATATTTTAATAAGAGGCCTGTTTTCTTCATATCAATATGTTCATACATATGTTGTCAACTCCTTTAGCAAAATTCACCCTCTGTCCAATCAAATGGATAATCTGGATCTTCCCAACTCTTCTCATCACTCCATATTCTTTCATGCACATGAAAACGTTCCTTCGCCAATTTTTCCTTCTCGTAGTATTCTCTATGACAGAATGGCATATATATTTCCGCTTCCTGCTCTGTACATGATGCCATATGTAATCTAGGACCATTATCTGGAAAAACAGGATCAATATCATATATCCATTTCCTTGGCTCTGCCTTACGCTGACTATGATTGTACACTTTTTTGAAATATTGTTTCCATGTGTATCTCCTGCCATATTCATCATAGATACTTACCATACTCTTATTTTTCAGGCAAAATTCTTTCAATTCCTTAAATGTACTGATAGTCTTATGTCTTTGAAATAGTGGTCGCCAACCTGCACTCAGTTTACAAAGATGTACCTCATACCCTAAATATGGCTCATCTACAATTTCATATTCGATATCCTTGATTGTATATTCTGTTTCAAGGGCAAAATGCTCTCGCATTAGCTTTTTATTTCTACTCATCAAATAAAAATTAGTTCCCATAAGATATACACCAATCCTTTTCTTTTGATTATATGATATCCTATAGGAACTATAATTGCATTGGACTGTTAGTCCAAAAGTTTATCCCGATCTGCTTCTTTAAAACCTATACTTTGTATTCACTCTTTAATCTCCCAATGACCACTGTAGCCGCTTCCTTTATATGATACATTTGGCATTTTCTTAATCTTACGCTTTACTGTTGCAATACTAATTCCCAATTCCAACGCTATACCCGCTGTTGATATTTGTGAATTCACTTTTATCATTTTGATTATTTTTTCTTGAGTATCACCTTGGGTGCCACCTTGAGTGTCATTTTCATTCACCTGTGTTGCATAGTTAGAACCATAATTCAGATTATACAAAGCCAATGTAAAATCATCATTATCTGTATCAAAGACTGGCATCTTAGACTCATCAAATTCAACCTATCCCTCATAATCTGCCAAAGCAAAAACAAGCTCGCAAACGCCCATTTTACTAGGCTTTGCGAGCTTTTGAAAATTATTCAAACTCTTGGGCGGAAAGATTTATCTGGCTGTTTCTTGGTACACATTTGTACATTTCATTCTTCATATTCATCCTATTTTGCATTTTTGTGTACTTCATCTAAAATTTTTAGAGCCAAAATGGAGCCAACAATTATATCATCTTTTTTATGTCATCCAGTTGTTTTTGCAAATTATTTAATTCTTTCAAAGTTCCTTGATAAATATATTCTCCTGAATTTAACAATATGCTTAATTGTTTTAACGCACTATTTACATATTGCTCAGCATAATTATCCCAACCATATTTTTCAAAATACCTAATAGCATTCCGTGCATAAGTTAATACATGATAATTCACTCTAACATCCTGTGTAATACAAAATTCTAATGTTAAAAATGATTTCTCTATTGTTTTCTTTAGCATATCTAATTCACGTCCACTTGTTGGCTCATTAACAATATTCATTTCAAACATTATTATTGCATGCGTATTTGCAATTGAAAAAATCTTCTTTTTACTTTCCGTATATGCCTGATCTATTTGTTTCCATGCTAAATCATATTCATTTTTTCTTTGTAAAAATAATGCATATTGGTGTCTAACATATGGAGATTTATTGTTTTTCAATACCTTTTCATAGAACTCTATCCCTTCTTTTAAATCAAATGCTTTTTTTGTTAAGTCAGCATCATATGCTCTACGTTTGAAAATATCATATCTATATATAATATGATTTCCTACTTTGTCCAAAAATTTATTCATAACATTTGATATTATGCTTGCATCTATAACACTAAATGATTTTTCTGCAAATAGTTTACTACGCATTTCCTTATAATCTTGCGTTTTGTCATAAAAATCGTATTCCGTACTTTCTACTATTATTCTATTCATTTTTTCTAACGCATATAATATATCTTCATACGATTCAATACAATCAGAGAAATAAAAATACATCATATCCATTGAACAAGGTATACCACAATAGCTTGTATAATTTACTAACACAAATAGCTCTAATAAGTCGATTTTCAAATTACTATCCTTATAATTTTTCAAGTCATTTACATAACTTTTTATTCGTTCTTGAATTTGTGTATAGGTCGCAGTATAAAAAACTATTTCTAATAATGAAATATTTTGATTCTTTTCCATCAAATCAAATGCATCTGAACTAGATCGATTCATTGACTTACATATCATTTGAATATCATTCTTATTAAGTTCACTTATATCAACTATTCTATCCGATGATATATTTAAAAACCTTTTTACATATTCATAATTTAAAGCTCTTTCAGCTAAAACTAACTTTATGTTCCCTGCTTCTTTCAAAACATTAAGAGCATCTACATTACTATACAAATTATCAATAAAAATAGTTACATTCTTGTCTTCTTTTACTAAATCAACTAGTTTCTCTGCTTCTTGCTTAATAATGTTATTGAACCAAAATTTTCTACCACTTAGTTCATCTGAAAAAGCTAATTGCATTAGCAATGTTGATTTTCCACATCCAGGAATACCTGTAATAAGCGTTATATTTCCTTTTAATATCGTCTCTAATAGTACAGAGTAATAAGATGTCTTAGTAACATTGTTTGATACGATATCTGAAATTACTGGTTCTGCACCTGCAAAAAAATCTACAACTGGACGTTTTACACCAGACTTTTTTAACTCGTTACAAATAAAACTTGTTGGAAATTTTTCTCTATACTCCTTATATATATATTTATCTTGCTCTTCATTCCTTGCAAAACTCTGTTTCCCGAGATAACTAATTAATTCCTTTGTGTCGGCTTCTATAATATTAAATCCCATATCTTCATAATCTTCAATAACTGCCTTATTCTCCTCATCAGGATAAACAACTAACCATTTTTGCATAGAACATTTTGAATACGCCTCGCTGTTACATATCAATTGCATTGTATTACTATCATACAATCTCGTTCCCCAAAAAATTGTAGGTGCCGTTGAAAGCTTGAATGAAACTGTTTCAAATAATTTATTATCTTTTATAAAAAGATCTGTCAATTCTGTTTCTGTAAACGACATTCTACTTCCAACAGGATATGTAACTGAGCCATGCAATTTATACAAACTCACAACCTTCTCCTTTTCTAGTGAACCATAAATTGCTGTATCAGATATATTTATTGCAGATTTCGGAGACTCATATATTTTTTCCAACAAATTATCTATGTTAATTGTCACAATATTTTTTATTGGTAATTTTGTAATTTCAAAATAGTCTTCATCAAAAGTCTTTACCGTATATATTTCTTTTAATTTTTTTTCTAAAATATCCGAATTATTAATTTTTATTTTTTGACATGTCCTACTCAAATTAAGATTTCGGCTATTATCTAACGAAAACATCTTTATCAATCTTTTATTTATCTCATCACCTAATGGCAATTTTTCATCATTATCATTGTACGCATAAACAGAAAAACCTGCCCCTAAATATAAATTAATTCCATATGACCTTGCTAATTCTTTAAACAGTTCCTCATTATCAAATCTCATAAAAACCTCCTAACTTTGAAATATTATGCTACAATTTATTAAACAATCTTTTAATCAAGCTGAATTATTTTTAATATATGTATCATTTTTAATAATCAACTTTTACAAGATACTAAACTATTGACATTATATAATATATTCGTGTTTTTATCTACTATCAAAAAATTGTTATACCCTTGCACAATCATCCAAAACATTCTTTTGACCTATTTTCATCCTCAATATCACAATATGCCTGCATTTCCCCAGACAAAGCCATTGCCACATACTCTATTGGCTTGTTATCCAACAGCTTATGCAGCTTCGCCAGTGACTGCTCTGTTGTCCTCAGAGCAGCCTCCACTTCTTCGCACTTTATCCGCAACATATTTCCATCTGTAAACCACACCTCAACATAGCCGTTATCCATGTTATGAGCACATTCTACGATATTATCCATTCGATTATCTTTCATATCATCAATCCATCCTTCCCATTATCTTGTACCATAAGACCTGTCATACTGCCTTATCTGCTGTTCTGTACGCTCCTGTTCCTTTACCTTACGAACAATCGTATCAATCTGCTCCGCACCGGCATATCTCTTCACACGCTCCAGATCATCAGCCTTTTTCTGCAACAGCTCTGTCATATCGCTCATATCCTTAATCTTACCTTTGTAAAACTCCACATCCTCTGACAATCTCTTCTTTTCTTTTCGCAATTGCAGGACTTCCTCTTTCATCCTTACACATTGGATTGTCAGATTCTTTATCAATGACTTCAGCTTATTCACAAATGGTATAACCACCTTATCCCGAAATGACTTAGCACTTGCAAATGCTCCCGGCTCCGGCAATTGCCACTCTGGTGCTTCATCATACTTTCTTACATCACGCTGTAACAACTGCTCCGACTGCACCATCTGCTCTATATGGCTCTTAAGCTCATTCTGTTGCTTTTCAAGCTGAACATTATTCTGTTGCAAATCATTGTATTTCTGTCTTAATGCCTGATTATCAGATTTCAATGAATCATTCTTTTGCTCCAGAGTGTGATTGTCAGCAGATAACTGATCATTCACATTCTCCAATTTACTATTCGTATATTGTAAATCTTCATGCCGTTGTTCCAGTTCTTCATTATCTGTCTGCAACTGTAGTTGCTTCTGCTTCAAATCATGATTTTCCATGCGAAGTCTGTCCTTGCGACTTTCAAGCCTTGTATTCTCCATCCTCAAATTCTGATTACCTACAAGCAGTACTTCCTTCTCCTGTTGTGCTATAGTTCTCTCTTCATTTGCCTTCTGAGCAGCTTCCTCAGCCAGTTCCTTTTCTATAGTAACATTTTGCAATTCCTGTTTCTTTACAGAAACCGCTTCCCCAAGCTGTGCAACTACCGAAGATATTTCCTGCTTTTGGCTATCCAATTCTGCTACTTCCTTTGCACGCTCTTTCTTTTCAAATTCAAGCACCGACAAATGTTTCTCATGTGTACCCTTTTGCAGCCATTCCACACCATATCGCTCCATGACTGTCGCAAGTTCCTGCTTCTCTGATGCAATCCATTGATTTAATTCAGTAGCACCTCTAGTGCCACCGGTGAAGCCTTCTGCCGCCAGTGCAGATTTTAATGATACCCTTATATCAAGTCCTCGCTTACTTTCTGTAATATATGGTACAAAATCAATGTGCAGATGCGGTGTTTCTTCATCCATATGCAAATGTGCCGAGAATACATACAAATACGGATTTCTGGCTTGGAACTCATCCATAAATTCCGTTAAAATCCTTTTTGCCAACAATCCATCTTCACTTTTGGCATTCATATCATCTTTATTTCCAATCTGAAATATCACTTCATGAAATAACTTTTCCTGCTTACCCCTCCTGATTTTTTCATAGTAGTTATCAATCATGCGATCTTTTCGTTTCTGTTTTGCATTATATCGTTCCCGTGCTTCATCAAACAATTTATGATAAACCTGCTTAATATCTTCCTGGCAAAATTCCACATTATCAGCACTTCTGTTTTTATCTACATTCTTAGCTGTAAATGCTCTGGTATTATGGTTCACAGAACCTTTTCCGATCATTGCACTTATCGTTCTCTCCATAGGCAATCTTCCCCTTTCTTTTATCTGTCATATTAGCGCCGAATACGGCGCAGGCTTTGTTACTTTCGTCGAAAGTAACGCAAAAGCACTTTTGACAGCTACGCCATCAAAAATGCAACCTGACAAGTCAGGTTTTGCGCCCTGCCGGGAGCTTTTCTGCCTGCGGCAGTCAGTGTACACAAGCCTCCACTATGTCAAGCACACCACATTTTCCTTATCCATTCTAACGGAAGCGTGACACGCAGCCGTTAGATATGTTTAAGAAAAACTACCACCGAAAGCTCTCCGGCACACCTCGTCTATCCAAATATTCCTTTCGAGCCTTTTCCTTTTCTTCTTCCGTTAGTGCAGTCTTATATTTTGTATATAATTCTCTCATTACCATTGCATCCAGTTTCTTCTCTAGTCCCTGTTTTATCTGAGGCAACAGTTCCTCCTGTTCCAACATAAAATATCTCATTATCTCAACGAAAAGTTCTTCTGAAATCTGTACATTTTTCATATCAATCCACCCTTCCTTTCCTAACTCGTTCAAGACCGCAACACTGCAAAGTCTATATGCTTTGCAACCTTGCAAAGTTTATCTCCGCAATTTCTATGTAACCTGCAATGTTGCGTTCTTACCCTATCTCTGTTTTACTGTATCCAGTTCCCAATACCACGAGTTATTGATTTTCTTTGCCCGGATGCCCAATTCTTTCTTTGCATTTTCCAATGTTCTCTTTGAAATGCCCTGTTTATCAGCCATTTCAAATATTTCATTACTCTGCACCATATTAGTTGTTTCTGCCAATTCACGAAGCATTTGCTTTGCTTGTTCCAGCTTATTTGCCTTTGGTGCAATACCGCCAAGTACTTCATCTGCTGTAATCTCATAATCTCCCAACCAACGAAAGCCCGTTTCTGATAACATAAATGCCTTCGGATGTCCAAATGCCGCAAGATTATTCTTTATCTGAACAACTGCTCTTGTATTAGGTTCTCCCTCTATTCTGCCGACCAGAAGCACACTCCTCGCCACAGCAAAGAAGTCAATGGAACCCATGCCCCTGTATGCAGCTTTATTACCAGATGCCTTGTTCATATGACCAATAAGAAGAATTGCACACTGGTATTTCTCTGCTAATGCTCCCAGCTTCTTCGTCATATCTCTTGCCTCATTTGCCCGGTTCATATCCATGCCACCACCGAGATACGCCTGTATCGGGTCTAATATCAATACTTTTGCCCCTGTCTTTGCAAGTGCCTCTTCCAGTCTTTCATCTGCCATAGATAAAGATTTATCACTTTCATCAATAACCAGTATCTTTTCACAGTCCGCCCCGGCAAGTTCAAGCCTCGGCTTTACTGTATCTGCCAGTCCATCCTCTGCTGTCTGATAAATGACATTTACCGGCTCCTGCACATCCATATCACCGTCGAGACATTCTCCCTTTGACAGCTTTGCTGCTATGTTTAACACCAATGTGGTCTTTCCATCACCCGGATCTCCCTGAATAATTGTCAGCTTCCCATATGGTATAAACGGATACCACAGCCATTTCACTTCTTGTGACTCAACCTCCGACATTCGTATTATCTTTAATTCTGTCTTCTGTCCTTCCATAAAAGTCCTCCATTTTCAAATCTTTTATTTGCTCCTAAGAAGAACCTCTGCTATACTCTAGTTGTATTTATATGTGTAACAGAGGTCTTCTTTTGTTACCGCAAGTCCTAACAGTTGCCGCTGTCAGGACTTTTTTCTTTATCAACTTGTACTTCCTGCCAGAGATACTTTGCACCATCCAGCATTGCAATAATCGCCTGTAATATATCCATACAGTCATTTCGCATATCTGCCAGACCATCAGCCGTTAGCGTTACCTCCTTCTGTTCCAGTTGCTTTACAAGTACAGAAATATTTGTCTGCATATTCTGTAATTTCTCTACAAGCTTGTAAATTACCTCTTTCTTGCCTACAACACATATTCTGTTATAAATGCAGGAACGTACAATCTCATGCTCCATATAAGATTTTGTAAATCGGAACATTCTTTCATTTGGCATAATTCCATATAAATGACTGCAATATTCTTTTAATTCTTCTGCCAGAAATGGTGGAATAGTAATCTTACGATTGCTCTTTGGTGTCTTAGGTGGTGTAATTACATCTTTTCCATTCAATCTCTGATATGATTTAGAAATGCTTATAATTCGTTTTTCCAAATCAATATCTTCATATGTGAGTGCTAGCAATTCTCCTATACGCATTCCGGTCCAATACAAAAGCATAAATGCCATTCTCGCCTCTGGTTTCTTATCCATAGACGGAAGAAACTGCTTAAACTCCTGTTTTGTCCAGAACTCTATATCATCAGCCTTGCTTTTCCCGATACTTCCTGCTTTCCTGCATGGATTATCGTTCAAGTCATAATATCTGACCGCATAATTGAATAGTGCTGCCAACTGGTTATTAATACTTTTAAGATAAGTTGGTGCGTACCCCTGCTTAATCAATTCATTCTGCCAAGCCCGGATATCTGAAGTCTTAATCTCACACATCTTTTTCTTTTTGAAATAAGGTGTAACTTTCAAATCAAACACATATCTTTTATTTTTGATTGTGCTTTCTCTAAGCCGATTCTCCACATCAGAGAAATAGATTTCAACAAAATTCTCAAAATTAATATCCAAATATTTTCTCTGCTGTTGACGAAAGTTCCGCTCCCACTCCTCTGCTTCTGCTTTTGTCTTAAAGCCTCTTTTGTTCTTTTTATGGCGTACACCCTGCCAGTCCTCATAATAGAACTGGCATCGCCATGTTTTACCATCTCGTGTAGCTGGCATATCATCATCTCCTCTCCATTAACCAACTGCCATACCATAAAACTTTTCTTCAAAATACTTTGTAGGTACCTTGCCTGAAATCACTCGATAGCTTTTTTCTTTTAATTCATTATTAAGACCACGAATGATTTTGTAAGCATATCCTCTTGATACTCCAAGAATCTGTGCAGCTTCATCTGCTGTTACATACATCTTCATCGTATTCTCCATATTGTGTTCTCCTTCCTGTTTTTATTTTAGTACACTTTTGTGACCTTGTTTATCCGTATTATATAGTACACATTTGTGTCTGGCAAGCAATTTAATCATTTTTTATACACAAATGTGTCCCGTTGTGATAGAATAGGGGTAACAAATCATAGAGGAGCATTTTTTATGACTACTGGAGAAAAGATTAAATACTTTCGCAATATGCGTGGAATATCACAGGAAACGCTTGGTCAGTTGTCCGGCATAAATTCCGCAACAATAAAGAAATATGAATATGGAATCCGCAATCCAAAGCCTGACCAGCTTTTAAAAATTGCCAATGCATTAGGTATAAGCATTAATATTTTCATGGATTTTGGTATAGAAACAGTTTCTGATGTATTATCATTACTGTTTAAACTGGATGATCAGATTGATATGAAATTTGAGGCAGATAAGGACGATGAGGGCAATTTCAAACCTGCTACTGTTAAGCTGTCCTTTAAGAACAACCTCATCAATAAAAAACTCTGTACCTATATGAAAGCTTTGGAAATTCGTGAAAATATGCTAAATGCTAAAGATGAATATTCAGAAGAAGAGTATGCTGACAGTTTACAGCATATCAATGAAAATATCGAAGAAATCAAACAGCATCTGCTTGATGACAATATGGTTGTCAAAAAAGGGACTGACCGCCTTACTGTAAAAATTTTTCCAAATTAGTGAAACCTCTTGAATTATCGGCTATAAGATGACAATATCTAATTAAACAGAAAGCACCCACTCCAAAGGTGGATGGCTCCGAGTTTAGGTTAATTAATGTCCTTAAGGACACCGCCTATCCTGTTGGCAGACAGGATAGGCATTTTTATTTTCGCTTGTTTCTCTTATCGAGAAAGGCAAGCAACGCTATAATCAAGCTACCAAAGGACATCAACAATGCTAATATCCCAATGAAAATCAAAATGATCTCATAAGCCGTCATCGGCGCCACGTCTACACTCCGTTTCGGTCGGTGCCAAACAGGTGTCACTGGCACCTAGCACCCCTTCCTATGTATTCCGTTTGCCCGGTATCATAAAACTCGGGAGGCTACCTCTACGCTCCGGTCGCCGCTAAACAAGCGTTCCCCGGACGCTTAACGCCCTGTCATGGGTACTTTCATTAGATAGGATCCTAACATAAGAACTTATGTTAATGCAAGAATATATATAATTCCTTCGGGATTTTATTTCATACAAATGAACTTTATGCTTACACATAAACGCCACCCATCTTTATTACTTACAATGCTTTTTATTAGTATTTTAGTTCGTTGATAATGTACAGTAGCATCTGTCACAATACGGATAATACCCACAGGAGTATTAGTTCGTTGGCACACTGAACTTGATACAATTTAACCATATTTTCTTAGGTGTGTTCAAAAGGGGGTTCATTTGAACACCCCTGTGGACTGCCATGTTTATATGCATAAAAAATGGCAGGCAGCTTAAGGTCAGCCACCTACCAGTTGATGAATCTTATACTGCTTTCTGCATTTCGTCTGCCTGACAAACTGGAATTTTATATTTATTGCCAAACAATAACCTTCTCTTTATCAATACTTCTGCTAGCAATAATCTTTTTAATCTTCTCCCAATACTTATCACTCCATACAATTGACGCTGTGCCTTCCCGTTTGCACACTTGAACGGGATAATTATATACTGTACTTCTCAACTTGAGCTTTTTTCTATATCTTTTATTTTTTTCAATATGTGTCGTTTTATGTTCTTGTTCTAGCGAATAACATGAATAATATATTTGCTCATTTTCTTTCATATAAAATTCCCATGTCACGCAATCAGTTAACACAACAAAAAATACCTTATCCAAGTATTCTTTTACTTCTGATTCTGCATGTTTTCTGTCTTGTGCCGTAGGTGTTTTTATTTCTATTAAGGATTTGTAATCTACTTTTTCTGTTTTATATAATTTCCAATTTGATGCGATTAATAAATCTGGAGTGTACAATCCTGCAAATTTATGACGTTCAATACCTCTTTCATCCCATTCTTTTGTAAGCATAGACGTATCCACCACATCGAAACCAGTACATAGCGTTTCCAAAAAAGGAATCAACACTCTATTCTGGTAATTTTCTTCTCTATTATCATTTTCAAAAAACCAAGTCACTAAATTTATATATTTCTCAAAATTCACTATGCCACCACCAAATTCCGATTTTGTTACTCAAATAGCATCATCCTTTCTATATCCTTTACAATTACATATTTTAATTAAATCCCTCACATACTTTCTTTTGCAATCAGGGGGCAGAATCTAATTAATTTTCTACTACATTATGAATATTCTGTTCACTTATTATTTTCTTTAGTTTCTCTGGCGTTATTATGTCATTTTTCTTTCTATGAATCATCCTATGACAATTGGAGCATATCGTTATCATATCTGTTTCTGGATTAGGTATTAATTCTTCATCCAATGAAAACAGTGGCTTTTTATGGTGTACTTCAATATAATTTTCCCCAATGCATCCATACTTCTTCTTAAAATCAAAACCACATATTTGACATTTTGTTCCATGTATTTTTATTGCAGCTTCCCTATATTTTGAGACCCTCTCATATCTAGTTGTATAAAACTCAATCCTATTTCCTTCTGCTTTATTAATAACAAACGATTCATTACTTCCCAATATTGGAATATGTGATTTTTTCTTTTTCTCACATAATTTGTTTATAGCATCCAAATACTTCTCTGGAACATTTTGTGCAACAGAATTAAACTTCTTAAAATCTATCCAAATTTTCTGAATGTCAGATTTTGTGATTGAATCCTCAAAGACCATAATATCCTCTAAGTAATAAACAGATCCTCCCCATGAGCTTCCCCAGTCTAAACAAACAGTAGCCTTTCCTATGATTTTCCCTTTATACTGAAACAAAAATAGATTTTTTCCATAAGCATCCATTCTTGAATACGAGTTAAAATATAGACTTATAAAAAAATTACCACTCCCCAAACCATTAGCAATCTCTAACTTTGCAATCTCTTCTGTTTCAAAATCAAACATAGATAGTGGAAATATTCTAATTCTGCTTAATTCTCCCATGAGCATTTCTCCTATTATTATATCGTTAATCGTAATCGCACACGTCCATTATACCTTATATCGGCAAATTCGCATATCCATTTTATGTCATATTTCTGCAATATAAAAGGTCAAACCCGTCAAGCCCGATGGTTACTGACGAATCTGACCTTTTATAATCAACTTTCTGAATTTTTTCTTCTACTATAATATGTGTCAAATCAGGATTTAATTTATCTCGTCTTTATATTAAATCCGTTCTTAAAGATGAATAGTATATCATCCTTTGACTTTACCACCACTTCCTGAACAAGGCTGCTCCAAAGTCCCTCATCGAATTCCTCTACCAAAGCACCCTACTTTTCCAATGCCCGGATGAATCCCTGGAATAATTCCCTCTGAGCCTTTTTGCTTTCAATCTGTTCTGAGATTTTGTCATAATCTGCTTTGATGGTATTGTACCTTTCGGTAAGGTCAGCATATCTTCTTTCATATTCATTCTGGTCAAGTGTGCCCTCTTGCAATTCTCTGCTATGGCTGTCGGCATCTGCTCTACACTAATTATACATTACTCTCATCACAAATAGAGCCAAACTAGAGCCATTTGATAAAACAAATGCCGGGAACCCGCATAACTACAGGCTTTCGGCATTTTAGTCCGTTACTCAAACTCTTCCCAAAGGAAGTATCATCAAATCAAAGATGCTGATTTTATGCGGCATTCCACCGCATCTGTTTCATCTAATGTTACTCTTTTCATATCGTTTTCAAAAACTTTAGTTGCAAATTAGTTGCAATGATTCAATATTGCTTCTACAAAATTCATGGCAGATATAATCTACTTTTACTACTAAAAACGAATAATCAAATGTGGCTTGCGGGTGCTTAACTGTGCCTGCTGCCACGCCCACTATGAAAGGAGTTTTTCTATGAGCAATCAACACAAACACCCAACTATAAGTTTTAGAATCAGTAATGCTGAACGCAAGCAAATCGAAGCCCGTATCCTTGCTAGCGGCATGATGAAGAAAGATTACTTTGTCCGTTTCTGCATATATAACCGCATCTGCGTTGTCGGTAAGAAAGAAACTATCTATCCGCTTGTACAGACTGTCAATGCTTTGTATCTTCAATTACTTGAAATGCAGAAAGCATTTACTGAATGCTGTGAACCCTCAGCTTTAAACAATCTTCCTACAAGTGATGAAATCAAATAACTACAGACAAACTATAACAATATGCTTACAGCCATCATTGACCTGCTTGATGGTACCAAATATCTGTGGGAAGGAGATCGCCATGAAACCAAATAATCCTTGCTACCTGTTTGGTATGTATGAACCTAATACTGATTCCGTTATTGTTAATGCCATCAATGATACATATACCGGCATGCCTCTTATTATTAGTTGTGAAAAATGCAATTCATCTGTCTTGCTTGATACACCGAATGATATTGCGTATCTATACAGGCTGGCACAGAAGACTCCTCTGCTATATGCTGAATTAGCTTGTAAGCCTAATTGATTACAGGAATATGTGGATGCTATGAATGAATTTAATTAATTCCCCCAAATTGAAGAAGCATTCTATTTGCGTTAGTCTCACCGCTCTCAAGAATATTTTGAGACCAGTGGGACTAAGATTTACCATTCCTCAACTACATATTTCACTGCCTCTTATAAATCATCGCTAAATTCTTACAAATCATCCAACAATTATAGCTCTATCCAATTTCTTTTAGCATCCCTATTCAATCTCCCACCATTTACATTCAAATCAATGAATTCGAAATTCATCTAATAGTACAGCAGCCTTCTCATTTCTTATTTCTGTCAATGCTAATAGTATGTCCTCATATGCATTAATCAGCTTCTCATCCTTTTTTATTTCATCGCTATAGAATATAAAGGATTTTAAGATAATCATATCAACTATCACTTGTGAATCTATTATCTCTTTTGCAAACTGTTCTTTGCTATTTCTAATAGCTTTTGTAAAGCACGAACTAATAGATATCAATATTTCTGGTAAGAGTTCACTAATATTGAGCAAATATACTGTGTATAGAACATCGTTCAAATGATTGGAGCCATACTTCTCAATCTGCACATTCAGAAAGCACTTATCTTTATAACTATATTCTGCCTTTACTTTGTTTACATCCCATCTGCTAAATCTTCCTTTACAAAGGAACAATCTCTTTTCAAGAATATTTCTTACATAGTCCTCTGTAATACTATTTACATAAGTTTCAAGAATTCGAATCTTCTTCTCAATGTCATCTCTCTTACCCTTCTCCCTAAATCCATTAACATATGACACCAAAAAGCCACTAAGAACATCTTCATAAAAATCCACTGTATCTCTGGTAAATATCGAAAAGTCAGTTCCTTTAAACAAAATATCATAAACAGCTTCTGGATTTCGTCCTGTCATATTCAATTCTCTTTGAAAATAAGAGGATACTTTGTGTTCTTGAAATGTGTCAATTATTTCATGAGCCCGCATTTCTTTACAGTTTTCATGCCATATTTCAATCATACATTGCACAATCGAATTAATAACTATGACAAATCTCTCATCTGCTGTATCCAATCCACAACACGCAATATTACAGAGAAGAGCTATATCATAATTTCTGATATCAAACTCAGAAAGATCTACCCCCTTACCATCATACAAATATTCTTGAATTATCTCGGACCTCTTATTTTGATATTCATATCCATTATTTTCTAGAATCCAATGGTCCACGCCACGTAATTTGGGAACCATATTAGGAATGAATTCATAGTCATCATCATTACTATTATCTTTTATATATGCAGCATTAAACTTCTGGTGATTCATCTCATCTTCTGCAAGCATAATAATTGTATTAAAAATCCTGCTTGCATAATTCCTATTTTTTGCCAAAAAAAACTTTGTAAATTCTGCTATCTGGCTAATTAATCCTAAATTATCGTCATTAATTATACTCTCTAATATCATTAACAAGATCTGCTGTTTAAGGTCGTTATTTATATCTTTATTCAATTGTTCCCACAACGCAATTACCATGTTAACTTCAGCAACATAAGATTGATTTAAAAATATTTTTTTAACACGCCTAATCCACTCCTCGACTAGTTTATTTCGCTGTTCATCCGTAATATCTGACATTATCAAAGCTGAAGAAATCAACGTAACAAGTATTGATTCAAACTGCATTTCAATACGATAATCATCCTTCATCTTTTCACAAAGAGTATCAATTACTGAAATAATTTGATCAGCATCGGCTTTTTTCTCATTGATATCACTTATCAAACGATTTAATATTTCATTCATTTTCAATAAGGGTTCATTTTCATCTTCATTGTTTTTTACAATCTTTTGAGCTTCCCCCTTGATCTGCGGTTCTATCATTATTGTCTTTTCGTCTATTGCCGTCATAGCAGCATCGCGAAAATCCATTTTCTGAATCTGCAAATTCTCATTAGGATAAGTTTTTTCATCGTATATAGAATATAAGTAATCTAAAATAACATGACATCTATTTTTTATTTCTTCATCTCCACGAAGATACGAATTAGCAAAATATTGTTGCAAATTACACGCACACTTTTCGTCTTTCTCATATCTTCTGGTTATTTCTGGAACTCCCATCGATAGCATAATCTGCTTTTCCAACAATTCTTTTGTCGGATTAGAAATAAATTCGCCACTACGATGAATATCAAAATATATTAATTCCATACTGGATGCTAATTCTAATGCATACCCCGGCATTTCTTTTTGATAATTCATCCCTATAGCCTCAATAATAGACAAAAGCAATATGTTGTTTGCCTTTTCATATATAGTATTCTTAACATATTCTGCTAAACCTTTAATATATGCATGGTCAGAAGAATTTCTCATAGAATTAATAACAGTCTTCTTTATTACAAAAGAAATGTCCGTCAATACCACCGGAAGGTTATATTCCATGATATCTGCCATCCACAACCATTCATTACCCAAATACACTCTTTTCTTGTTTTCCTTTGGAAAATAAATTTCTATATTTGTTATCTCATCTGGCTTATTATCTGCAAATGTCTGTACTGCATTATTAACAAATGATATTGCCCACTCAAGGCCTTTTACAAAGTCATATCTCATAACATACCAGAAAAAAGTGTTATTATACACGCCATTTTCATTATTGTCGAAGTGATCTGCATTGTCAGATAAACCATACGCTCTCACATTATTATGGTCGTATTCATCATACTTAAAATGCTTTCTTGACACTCTTTGTCCCCATAATGTTTCCGCTGATTCACATGCCAATTCGGGTAATTCCATAGCAAATGAAAGTGGACATTTTTTCACAACCGCCTTTAGAATCTCTTCAGCAACACTGTCCCTTCTACTAGTTCCAGAGCAATATTCTACTATCATATTTTCAACAAATTCTTTCAGCCATGACTTAGATGACTTGGCCATTTTTGCAACAATAAGGAAAAGCTGCACAATCTCTTCATCATGTTGATAATATGATTTTTCCTCTTTACCCTTTTCTATTAACTCGTCAATATATCTAATTATTATTTTGTATGCTTTTTCTTCAGTATCCGCAGTTTTATAAAAACAATTTGCATAATCATCACACAACTTAATAATAGAAGTTCTATTTTTATCTAGACTTATGCGTTCTTCAAAAACCATACCAATCAAATTTTCACGCGCCGCTCCTATCGGTGTTACATTCATTATTAATGCTGGTGAATGATTAATTTTCGCCTCAAATGCATATAAGTTTGTTATATCTAACAATTCTTCAATCACTGTTTCACCAAGCAACTCCTGAAATTCCTTGAAAAACATTCCACAGTATTTTGATTTTACTATCCCAATTTCTGTTTGCTTTTTCCAATTCGCTTCAATACTATTATCCGTTAACAGTGTATATACAAATTTCTCGCGAGCCTCCTGTACAAACAGTTTATTTGATATCCAAATCTGGTATCTCCTATATATGCAACGTCCGATTTTCTCTATTTCATCAAAAAAATTATTATACGATCCATGGCATGCATCGAAGGCTTTATCTATATATCGTTCAAAACAAATATCTTCAAAAATATCATATTTCAAACGTATCTTATTCTTGCTTTTAACAATAATTTCTTCTGATTTCAATGCTTCTAGAATATCGCTATCTACAATATCACTATCAACACCAACAACAAAACTTCTAGCACGTTCAAAAACGATACGCTCAACATTTTTTCTAACATCACTTTGTGACACACCATATTTTCTGCACTTGTCTTTTAAACAGATGATTCTTTCCCATATGAGATTTCTAAAATTATTCTCGTCGTTAATATTTTCTTCTACAAATCCTCCCGATACAATTAAATTAAGATAAAATGGCACACATAATAAATCCGAATATTTTTTATTCTGCTGTAAGGATAAAATAATGGGATAATTTTTAGCAACCTTATCAATCTCATCTTTCGTCAAATCCGGAATCTCGTATGTTTTGATTCTATATTTTGTATCAATCTTCATAAACGCAGAACTATCAGTAGTTCTACACGAAGTAATAATATATACATTGCTGTATTTATCTGCAAGCCTATATATCTCCTGCAACAACGGAAATGTATTGTCACCACAATCTGCAATAAATTCGATAGCATCAATAAATATATACAGCGGTTTATTTTCTAACCACAGGATTGCATCCTCTACATCACAATCCCACAATTCGTTTACTTTCTTTCCAGTAGACAAATTCTCTGCTCGCGTGACTAATACGTATTCTTTTCCCTTTAATAGTTTTTTGCATACAACTGATTTACCAGAACCAGCATTTCCCTGTATCGATACTAATTTTTCTCGTCCTGCCTGTATCGTTTCAATAATTTCTGACCTGTCAATTTCATATTCACCGTTAATAAGCTCTTCAATATTTTCAAGTTCAATTTCTTTACTTATTTCAATCGCACGCAAAAACTTTTTAATGTTTTCCTTACGAGGTTGTTCTTCTATCACCCCCAGCTTATCCATTATCTTGGAAAAATCCGATGATAGCGTGTTATGTAGTGTTCTTTCGCCGCTCGACATAAGGGACTTCGTATACTCATTATATGCGTATAAAATATCCTCAATAATCTGAGTCATTTGCTTCTTTTCCTCATACCCTATACGCAGCTCTCTATTCTGCTCAAAAAAACCCCGAATGATTTCTTGGATTTCTTCCTCTGAAAAAATATGATCCTTATATTTATCCCCCATATCAGTTTTAAATCTATCAAGGCTGGCCTGAACTAACGGATCATTTGAATCCCAATTATTAATGTCAATTTTTTTTCTCTTTACTTTGTCTTTTACAATTAATACCCAGCTTCTTCCTGCCTCTTCTAAAGTAACAATAGAGCTAAGCAATCCAATTGCCGCCATTAGATCCATTCGTCAATTACCTTCTCTCTTAATTCTTGTATTCTTATCCTAACCACATTGGTTAAGATATGGTTAGGTTATTTTCTCACGAAAAATATTTCTGATTTTTACTTGATGGCTTTTCCGGTATAGTCATCTTTAACACACCATTTTTCAGCATAGGTGTTAAATACTTTCTTCTAAAACTTGTCCTGCTATCAAAATAAAATTCATCCATTATTTCTTGGACCGATTTCGGTTCTTTACAAAAATCAATGATTTGCTTGTTCAAATCCTGACCATTTTGGTTAGAATAATGGTCAGGATGCTGCCCATCATTCCTCAACAACCCCAAATACCTATCACAAGCCTTGCAAAGAACCATAATTCCAGCCTCATTAATCTCGTATTCTGGCAATGGTCCATCATACAACGCACAAGCTTCCCTAATCTTCTCAAATCCTCTTCCCCAAGCTTCAATCATACCGCTTTTGAAAAAGACATTTGCCAATTTCGGATTAAAAGGCTTTGATGAATGTTTCATAAACAATTTGTCAGTTGAATCCAGATTTGGAGGCATCTCGCCATCGTTCCAAATATAAATCTTATCCTCATAAACACTAATCTGGATTGGATTATAGCTACTGTAATCCTTATGAACAATGGCATTCAACAAAATCTCACGGAATGCGTC
>ENA-OPLO01000003-OPLO01000003.1-human-gut-metagenome-genome-assembly--contig:-NODE-3-length-70988-cov-5.680487_pt1 | contig 70988 bp, 70 predicted proteins | sample MGYA00241818_ERZ501721 | MGnify/ENA primary metagenome ERZ501721 (study PRJEB25962, sample SAMEA2042096) | human gut metagenome | biome: human gut; feature: human-associated habitat; material: faeces... | reverse complement strand
GTTATGACAGGTGGTTCATTCTCAAGGATGTCTATTTTTGCATTGAACATCACGCCTTACATCACTGCATCTATTATCTTACAGCTTTTGACAATCGCAATTCCGCGTTTGGAAGAGATGCAGAAAGATGGAGAAGATGGACGTAAAAAGATTAACGAGTACACACGTTACCTTTCAATTGCGCTCGCAGTTATCGAAGGTGCAGCAATCGTAATTGGTTTCAGAAACCAGGGATTGTTTGGTACGGATAATCCACAGAGCAGTATGACAACAGCAATTGTTGTCGCAGTTGCCGCTTTGACAGCAGGTGCCGCATTTATGATGTGGCTTGGAGAACAGATTACGGAAAAAGGTGTTGGTAATGGTATATCAATCATTTTATTAATAAATATCGTTGCCAGAATACCAAACGACTTTTCAAGCTTATTCGAGCAGTTTGTTAAGAATGCCAGCTCAGTTGGTGGTTCACTCTTAGCGGCAGTAATAATCGTTGGTGTAGTAGTAGTGATTGTAGGATTTGTAGTATTTCTACAGGATGGAGAGAGAAGAATCTCTGTTCAATATTCTAAGAAGATGCAGGGTAGAAAATTAGTTGGAGGAGCTTCAACTCATATTCCACTTAAAGTTAACACAGCAGGTGTTATTCCAATCATCTTTGCACAGTCATTATTCTCATTCCCAATAGTTATTTGCCAGTTAGTTTCAGGAAAGACTCCTAAATGGACATATTTCCTTGAATCAAGCAGATGGTGGAATTTCTCTAAACCAATATATTCAATTGGTTATTTAGTATATGTTGTATTAGTAATTGCATTTGCTTACTTCTATACATCAATAACATTCAATCCTATTGAAGTTGCTGATAATATGAAGAAACAAGGTGGTTTTATTCCTGGTATCAGACCTGGTAAACCAACACAGGATTACTTAAATAATATATTAAACTACATTGTATTTATAGGTGCTGTAGGCTTACTTATTGTAGCTACAATTCCAATTGCATTTGCAGGAATAGCTGGTGCTAAAGTATCATTTGGCGGTACATCACTTATTATCATCGTAGGTGTTGTTCTTGAGACACTCAAGAGCATTGAATCTAAGATGGTAGTTCGTAATTACAAAGGATTTTTGTTAGACTAATAAATAGGCAATGGAACGCAGCATAAGTTGCGTTCCATTGTCAAAATTGCTTTATAAAGAAACCTATAATAAATCAATAGAAATCAAAAAGTAAGAAAGAAAATAATATAAAGGAAACAGCCCATTCTTTCATACTTAAGGGCGTTTCGCATAATTTGCGGAGACAGGTAAATATATGAAAATAATTATGTTAGGTGCTCCTGGAGCAGGAAAAGGAACACAGGCTAAAATGATAGCTGACAAATATTCAATTCCACATATTTCCACAGGTGATATCTTCAGAGCAAATATTAAAAACGGAACAGAACTTGGCAAAAAAGCTAAAACTTATATGGACCAGGGCCTTTTAGTACCTGATGAATTAGTAGTTGACTTAGTAGTTGACAGAGTAGGTCAGGAAGATTGTTCTAATGGTTACGTATTAGATGGTTTTCCGAGAACTATACCACAGGCAGAAAGTCTTGATGCCGCTTTAGAGAAACTTGGCTCTAAGGTTGACTATGCAATCAATGTAGAAGTTCCAGATGAGAATATTGTAAGAAGAATGTCAGGAAGAAGAGCCTGCGTAGCTTGTGGAGCAACATATCATATCGTTCATATCCCAACTAAAGTAGAGGGAATTTGTGACAGATGTGGCAGCGAACTTATTTTAAGAGACGATGATAAGCCTGAAACAGTCAAGAAGAGATTGGCAGTATATCATGAACAGACACAGCCATTAATTGATTACTATAACGATAAGAAAGTTTTAGTAGAAGTTGATGGAACAAAGGATATGAATGATGTATTTACTGACATTGTTAAGATTTTAGGAGCTTAATAAAATGGCAGTATCAATAAAATCTCAAAAAGAAATTGAGTTAATGAGAGAATCATGCAGGTTGTTATCGATTGTACACGATGAGATGGGAAAAGCTATAAAACCAGGAATCTCTACTTATGAGATAAACAAAATCGGTGAGGATATGATTAAAAGCTTTGGATGTATTCCAAACTTTAAGAATTATAACGGCTTTCCGGCAGCAATCTGTGTATCAGTTAATGAAGAAGTAGTTCACGGTATTCCAAGCAAGAAGATACTTAAAGAAGGCGATATTGTGAGTCTTGATGCGGGACTTATCTATAAAGGATATCATTCAGATGCAGCAAGAACACATATGGTAGGAGAGGTCAGCAATGAGGCTAAACGTCTTATCGAAGTGACTAAACAGAGCTTTTTCGAAGGTATCAAATTTGCAAAAGAAGGATGCCATCTGCATGAAATATCAGCAGCTATCGGTGAATATGCGGAAAGCTTCGGATATGGAGTTGTCAGAGATTTGGTAGGACATGGAATTGGAACGCATTTGCATGAAGATCCACAGATACCTAATTTTAAACAACGTAACAGAGGAATAAGACTCCAGGCAGGAATGACACTGGCAATTGAGCCTATGATAAGTGCAGGAACTTATGAAGTTGAATGGTTAGATGATGACTGGACTGTGGTAACTAAAGACAGATCGCTCGCAGCACATTATGAAAACACCATATTGATTACAAAGGGTGAACCGGAAATTTTAACCTTGCGAAATTCATAGATAAAATTAAGTGACAAAACGTGGTTAATGCGTTAAAATCAGAAAGGCTGGTTATTTGATGGCGACATGTAAAATAGGAGAATTTGCAAAATCAAAAGCAGGACATGATAAAGAAGAAATATTTATCATAATTAATAAAGAAGAGGAATATGTTTATTTAGTTGATGGTAAGTCAAGAATATTAGATAAGCCTAAGAAGAAGAAAATAAAACATATCCAGGTCATCAATCAGATTGATGAAGAACTGCAGCGAAAATTAGAAACAAATCTTATCCTACGTGATGAAGATATAAAGAGAGCTATCAAAAGCTATAAGCAGAAAATAGGAGGTCGTTAGAAATGTCTAAAGCTGATGTAATTGAAATCGAAGGAACTGTATTAGAAAAATTACCAAATGCAATGTTTCAGGTTGAACTTGAAAATGGTCATAAGGTATTAGCTCATATTAGTGGAAAGTTAAGAATGAATTTTATTCGTATACTTCCAGGTGACAAGGTAACTATTGAATTATCTCCATATGATTTGTCAAAGGGCAGAATAGTCTGGAGAGATAAATAAAAATATAGTTAAAAATTGCTTGATTATTGCCAAAACATATGTTATAGTAATAGTCGGACTTTTTTTGAAAGGAGGATTTACTGTGAAAGTAAGATCATCAGTTAAACCAATTTGCGAAAAATGCAAAGTAATTAAAAGAAAAGGAAGCATCAGAGTAATCTGTGAAAATCCAAAGCACAAACAGAGACAAGGCTAATTAAGGCTTGACAGTTTGTGATGCATATCAAATTGATATGTAATTTTGTTATGCGGCTGCAGTAGTGAAACACTAGGCTTAGTTGTATCATTACTTAAAATATAAAATTTAAACAAGAAATAAGAAATAAACCTGCGTACAACATTTCAGACGTTATTTATAACGGGCTACGTATGGTGAGATACTTATTAAGATTTTAATGATGGAGGTGTAATACACATGGCTCGTATTTCAGGTGTTGACTTACCAAGAGAAAAACGTGTAGAAATCGGATTAACTTATATCTACGGTATTGGTAGAGTAAGTTCTAATCGTATTCTTGCAGAGGCTAATGTTGATCCTAACACTCGTGTTAGAGATTTAACTGACGATGAAGTTAAGAGAATTAGTGAAGTTATTGACGCTAGTCAGACTGTTGAAGGTGATTTAAGAAGAGAAATCGCTATGAACATCAAGAGATTACAGGAAATCGGATGTTATAGAGGAAAACGTCACAGACAGGGACTTCCAGTTCGTGGTCAGAAGACAAAGACAAATGCAAGAACAAGAAAAGGTCCAAAGCGTACTGTTGCAAATAAGAAGAAATAATCATTCTTAAATATGTACGAATATAGAACAGTTGTAATGAGAAGAAAAGCTTCTTATTGAAAGTATTGTTCGATGAAACAATAGCAACAAGGAATTATATTGTATTCCGATAAAAATTATAGAAAGAACCCATAAGGGAGGTTAGTTTAAAATGGCTAAAGTTACAAAAAAAGTGACAAAAAAGCGTGTAAAGAAAAACGTTGAACGCGGACAAGCGCACATTCAATCATCTTTTAATAATACAATCGTAACATTAACAGATACTGAAGGAAATGCTCTTTCATGGGCAAGTGCAGGTGGTCTAGGATTTAGAGGTTCAAAGAAATCTACTCCTTATGCAGCTCAGATGGCAGCGGAAACTGCTACAAAGGCAGCTTTGGTACATGGCTTAAAATCAGTAGATGTTATGGTTAAGGGTCCGGGATCAGGACGTGAAGCAGCAATTCGTGCTCTTCAGGCATGTGGTCTTGAAGTTACTAGTATTAAGGACGTTACTCCAGTTCCTCATAATGGATGCCGCCCACCAAAACGTAGAAGAGTCTAATAGGAGGTGCAAATAGATGGCAGTAAATAGAGTTCCTGTTCTTAAGAGATGTAGATCACTTGGATTAGATCCAGTATATTTAGGAATAGATAAAAAATCAAAAAGACAGTTAAATAGAGCAAACAAGAAGATGAGTGAGTATGGTCTTCAGTTAAGAGAGAAACAGAAAGCAAAATTCATCTATGGTGTATTAGAGAAACCATTTAGAAATTACTATGCGAAAGCACAGAAGATGAACGGCATGACAGGTGAAAATCTTATGATTTTACTTGAGCTTAGACTTGATAATGTGTTATTCCGTATGGGATATGCTAGAACTAGAAAAGAAGCAAGACAGATTGTTGACCATAAACATGTATTAGTTAATGGTAAACAGGTTAATATTCCTTCATATTTAGTAAAAGCTGGCGATACAATCGAAATTAAAGAGAAACATAAAGCTTCTCAGAGATATAAAGATATCCTTGAGGTAACTGACGGAAGATTAGTTCCAGAATGGTTAGAAGCAGATCATGAGAATCTTAGCGGTGTTGTTAAAGAAATACCTACAAGAGAAATCATAGATGTACCAGTTGACGAAATGCTTATCGTCGAATTATATTCGAAATAGGCTTAGGCAATTCCTAAAACAGAAAAAGGAGGGGCTTTTTAGTGTTCGATTTTCAAATACCTAACGTTGAGATAGCAGAAATCTCAGAAGATAATAAATATGGTAAATTTGTTGTAGAACCTCTTGAAAGAGGTTACGGCACAACTCTTGGTAATTCATTAAGAAGAATTATGCTTTCTTCATTACCAGGAGCAGCTGTTAGTCAGGTTAAATTTGACGGTGTTTTGCATGAATTCAGTTCAATCCCTGGTGTTAAGGAAGATGTTACAGAGATTATCATGAACATCAAGAGTCTTGCTATCAAGAGCAATAGCGAAAGCGATGCTCCTGTAGTTGGATATATTGAAAAAGTTGGTGATGGCGTTGTAACAGCAGCAGATATTCAGGTAGATTCTGATATCGAGATTCTTAACAAAGATTTAGTTATAGCTACATTAAGTGGTGGAAAAGATAGCAGATTCTATGCAGAATTAACTATTACTAAAGGCAGAGGATATGTAAGTGCTGATAAGAATAAAAATGACGAATTACCAATTGGTGTAATTGCAATCGATTCTATCTACACACCAGTAGAAAGAGTAAATATGCAGATTCAGAATACACGTGTTGGGCAGATTACTGATTTTGACAAACTTACATTAGATGTATATACAAACGGAACACTTGCTCCAGACGAAGCAGTTAGTTTGGCAGCTAAGGTTTTAAGTGAACACTTAAATTACTTTATTAACCTTTCAGACAAAGCTAAGAATGTTGACATTATGGCTGAGCCTGTTGTTAATGAGAAAGTTAAAGTGTTAGAAATGAACATTGATGAATTAGAGTTATCAGTTCGTTCATACAATTGTTTGAAGAGAGCTGGTATTAACACAGTTCAGGAATTAACTAACAAGACAGCAGATGATATGATGAAAGTTAGAAATCTTGGACGTAAGTCACTTGATGAGGTGTATGCTAAATTGAAAGAATTAGGTTTACATTTAAAAGATAGTGACAACTAGAGAATGTTCCTAAGTAAAGGAGGTAAGATTAGAAATGGCAGGATATAGAAAACTTGGAAGAACTTCAGCACAGAGAAAAGCTATGCTTAGAAGTCTTGCAACAGCTTTAATCGAAAATGGAAAGATTGAAACAACTGAAACAAGAGCTAAAGAAGTTCGTAAAGTAGTTGAAAGTTTAATCGCCATGGCAGTTAAAGAAAAAGATAACTACGAAGAAGTTACAGTTAAAGCTAAAGTATATGTTAAAGATAAAGATGGCAAGAGAGTAAAGGAAGTTGTTGATGGAAAGAAAGTTGACAAAGTAGATTTTGTTGACAAGACAATCAAAAAAGACAATCCTTCAAGACTCCATGCTAGAAGAAAAATGCAGAAAGTTCTTTACGCAGTTAAAGAAGTTCCTACAGATGCAGCTGGAAAGAAGAAGAATACAAAAACTGTTGATTTAACACAGAAGTTATTTGACGAAATTGCACCAAAATATGCTGATAGAAATGGTGGATACACAAGAATCATCAAAATCGGACAGCGTAAAGGTGATGCAGCAATGCAGGTTGTACTTGAATTAGTATAATAAATGATATATATGTAGAGGAAGGAAAGAACACTTTTCTTCCTCTATTTTAAATTTACAATACTTTTTATATTTATAATAAAGATTTTACTCTAGAGGTGTCTATGAGCATAATTAAAGCTAGAAATGTTAAATACAAAGTTAGAATTAAAAATGAAAACAATGAAGTTATCGAAGAAAAGAAGATTCTTGATGACCTTAATATAGAAGTTGAGCCGGGTGACTTTATAGCAATATTAGGGCATAACGGTTCGGGAAAGTCTACATTTGCAAAGCATCTGAATGCACTATTATTACCAGATGAGGGTAACATTTATATAGACGGAGATGATACGAAAAGCGTTGAAGAATTATGGAAGATTCGTGAAAAATGTGGAATGGTATTCCAAAATCCTGACAATCAGATAGTAGGTGTGACTGTTGAAGAAGATGTTGGCTTCGGTCCTGAAAATCTGGGTGTTAAAACCGAGAAAATCTGGGACAGAATAAAAGATTCACTTACAAAAGTCGATATGTATAAATACAGAAAGAAATCGCCAAATCATTTATCAGGAGGGCAAAAACAGCGAGTTGCAATAGCTTCATCATTAGCAATGAAGCCTAAATGTATCGTATTAGATGAGCCGACTGCTATGTTAGATCCACAAGGCAGAAAAGAAGTTATGGATATAATAAAAAGTCTGAATGAAAATGAGAATATAACTGTAATTCTTATAACCCATCATATGAACGAAGCGATTATGGCTAAAAAAGTTGTGGTAATAGATGATGGTAAAATTGCATTGCAGGGAACACCTAGAGAAGTCTTTAGCAATGTAGAACAGATTAAGAAATTGAAATTAGATATGCCACAGATTATGGAATTGTCATACGAATTATATAAATGCGGTAAATTCGGCAGGTACGATATTCTTACGATTGATGAATTTGTAAAAGAGATAGAAAAAATAAGTAATAGCCAAAATGATAAAGATATAGCAGATAAAGAAGATGCAAAAGATAAAGAAGATTCAAAAGATAAAGAAGATGCAAAAGATACAGAAGATACAGAAGATACCAGAAATAAAAGCATAGAACCGATTCTAAGTCTTAAGAATGTAAGCCTAAAATACGAAGAAAATACTTCTATGGAGGTTAAGGCATTAGATGACATTTCCTTAGACATATATAATGATGAATTTATAGGAATCATAGGTCATACGGGTTCAGGTAAATCAAGTCTTGTACAGGTTATGAATGGACTAATCAAGGCAAATGGTGGAGAGGTAACATATAAAGGTGAAAATATTCAGGACAAGTCTTTTGACAAAAAGAGGTTGCATCTTGATGTCGGATTAGTGTTTCAGTATCCTGAGAGCCAGCTTTTTGAAGAAACTGTGCTTAAAGACGTTATGTTTGGTCCGCTTAACAAAGGAATGAGTGAAGAAGAAGCTAAAAATGCTGCTAAAGAAGCACTTGAAATGCTTGGCATAGGCGAAAATTACTATAATGATTCACCATTTGAATTGTCAGGTGGTGAGAAAAGAAGAATCGCCATCGCAGGCGTACTTGCAATGAATCCTGAAATAATTATTCTGGATGAACCAACAGCTGGATTAGATCCGATGTCTAGAAATAATCTCTTAAATTCGTTGAAACGCTTACAGACAGACAAGGCAAAGACGATAATAATTGTATCTCACAATATGGAGGATATGGCAAATTACGTTGAACGTCTTATAGTTATGAATGACGGCAGAGTTGTATTTGATGATATTAAGAAAAATGTTTTCAAATATGTTGGGCAGCTTGAGCAAATCGGTCTCGATGTTCCGGAAGTTACAAAAGCTATGAATGTGCTTAAAGAAAGAAACTATAATGTAAGTGGAAATGCATTGACGGTAAAAGAGGCATTAGATGAAATGAAAGGAATAATATAATGCTTAGAGATATTACAATTGGACAATATTATCAGACGGACTCTAAGATTCATAAGTTAGATCCGAGGACTAAATTATTTGCAACATTTGCATTTATATTAATGCTTTTTATATGTGGAAATCCTTTAACTTACGGTATTTGTGCCTTGATTCTTGTAGGTGTGATTATTATATCAAAGATTCCGTTTGGCTTTATATTCAGAGGACTTCGAAGTATATTTGTAATTTTATTCATTAGTGTATTTTTTAATGTGTTTTTTACACCGGGAAGAGTCATTTTCGAATTAGGTTTCATAAAGATGACGTATGAGGGCCTGGTCAAAGCGGCATTAATGGGTATGCGTTTTATATTACTGATTATTGGCTCATCACTTTTGACACTTACTACTACACCGAATAATCTGACAGATGGTTTAGAGAAGTCGTTAGGTTTTATGAATGTCATCGGAATTCCAGTACATGAAATAGCTATGATGATGTCGATTGCACTACGATTTATTCCTGTTTTGATGGAGGAAACTGATAAGATTATTAAAGCACAGACAGCAAGAGGTGCAGAGTTTGATAATGGAAATATAATTAAAAGAGCAAAATCAATGATTCCTATATTAGTTCCGTTATTCATATCTGCATTTAGAAGAGCAAATGATTTAGCGACAGCAATGGATGCTAGATGTTACAGAGGTGGTAAAGGAAGAACCAAAATGAAGCCACTTAAATATAATAGATGTGATTTTATAGCATATTTATGTATTTTTGCATTTATTGGAGGAATGGTTGCGATTAAGATATTAATTACTAGTATGTGAAATGAGGAAGAAAAATGAGTTCAGGTGATTGTAATTCATGCAGTTTCTATGTGTATGATGAAGATTATGAAGATTATATGTGTCAGGTAAATATGGACGAAGATGATGTTGTACGACTTATGAGTGATGAAAGTTACGACTGTCCATATTATCAGTTAGATGATGAATATAGAATTGTAAGAAAGCAGATGTAAATATCAGATATAATATGTGTTTATCTTATAAGCAGCATTTGTTATGAATAATAAGATGTGATAATTTATATTTGGAAATGAGGTTGAATATGGTAGAAGAACCAATAAAAAGGCGTGTTAAACTGATTATAAGCTATGATGGAACTAATTATTGTGGCTGGCAGGTTCAGATTAATGGAATAACCGTTGAGGAAGTAATCAATCGTGAATTGAGCAGAATGTTAGGTGAAGATATAGCGGTTATTGGTGCAAGCCGGACTGATTCAGGAGTTCATGCATTAGGAAATGTTGCGGTATTTGATACATTTTCAAAGATTCCGCCCGAGAAAATGTGCTTTGCACTTAACCAGCGACTGCCGGACGATATAAGAATACAGGATTCCTGCGAGGTTCCATTGGATTTTCACCCAAGATATTGCGATAGTACAAAGACATATGAATATAAAATTCTGAATAGAAGATTTGATAATCCGGTTATGAGATTGTATACACATTTTGTATATATGCCATTGGATTATGAAAAAATGCAGGAGGCAGCAAAATATTTAGTCGGAGAACACGATTTCAAAAGCTTCTGTTCTGCAAGAACGCAGGTAACGGATACGGTAAGAACGATTTATTCATTAGATGTATCAAAGGAAGATGACATTATTAAAATCAGAATTTCCGGAAATGGCTTCTTATATAATATGGTGCGGATAATTGTCGGAACTCTCATAAAGGTAGGACTTAAAGTATATCCGCCTGAGTATGTCAAAGAAATCTTAGAGGCTTGTGACAGAAATGTGGCAGGACCAAAAGCTCCGGCTAAGGGTTTAACTTTGATAGGAATTGTGTATAACTAATTAAATTTGCAATAGCAATGTGGAAAAAGTTGATTACAAGGGCAATCTTTATTAAAATATGGTTGACACAAAAACGGCATTGTTATATAATAATTAACTGTGACAGTACGTGAAATCTATTAGTCTGTCCAAAATAAGCAGGTAAATACTTGAGCCAAAGCCCCGGTAATAGTATTTATATATAAAAAATATTTTATTATCATAGGAGGTAAACCAATGAAGAGTTACATGGCTAGTCCAGCAACAATTGAAAGAAAATGGTACGTAGTTGATGCTACAGGATATACATTAGGACGTTTATCATCAGAAATCGCAAAAGTTTTAAGAGGTAAGAACAAACCAACATATACACCACATATCGACACAGGTGATTATGTAATCGTTATAAATGCAGAGCATATTAAGGTAACTGGTAAGAAGTTAGATCAGAAAATCTACTACAATCATTCAGATTATGTAGGTGGAATGAAAGAGACAACTCTTAAAGAAATGTTAGCAAAGAAACCTGAAAGAGTTATCGAGTTAGCAGTTAAGGGAATGCTTCCAAAAGGACCTTTAGGAAGAGAAATGATTACAAAACTTCATGTATACGCTGGTGCAGAGCATGATCACGCAGCTCAGAAACCAGAAGTATTAACATTTTAGTTAGAACCTGAAAGGAGGATATTACAGTGGCTAAAACAGAAAAATTATACGGAACAGGTAGAAGAAAAAAGAGTATCGCTAGAGTATATTTAGTACCAGGTAAAGGCGACATTACAATAAATAAAAGATCATTAGACGAATATTTCGGTCTTGAAACATTAAAGGTTATCGTTAAACAGCCTTTAGTTGCAACAAATACAACAGACAAATATGACGTTATCGTTAACGTACATGGTGGTGGATACACAGGACAGGCTGGAGCAATCAGACATGGTATTTCAAGAGCATTATTACATGTTGATGCTGAATTCCGTCCAGTTCTTAAAAAAGCAGGTTTCTTAACAAGAGATCCAAGAATGAAAGAAAGAAAGAAGTATGGTTTAAAAGCAGCTCGTCGTGCTCCACAGTTCTCAAAGAGATAATATTAAGAAAATTGATATTTCAAAAAGTCCCGATTTTTCGGGGCTTTTTCTTATGTCAAAATATTAAAATAAGCATTTTTTGGAATAGTAGCCACATTGTAGACACATAGTATCCACACCAAAAAATAAAAATCAATTTTCTAATATATAACAATATAAAAAAGTCATATTATTAATAAGCAAAAACAATAAAACTTTTATTTTTTCAAATGTATGTATTTGATAGTTCCAAACTTTTCACTTACATACTTTTTTTCATATTCAAAATTATTATTATGTTGTGTCAATAATTGTTCAGTTAAATCATTATCTGTTTCAAATTAGAAAGATATAATAAAAAGCAGACACGACAAGACCGGAAAATCGAAGATTATTTTGAACATGTTGTAGGTAAGGAACAGGATATGGCAGTTGAAATAATCATTCAGATAGGCGACAGGGAGTTCAGGAGGCAATTTGATGATATGAAATTATCATATCAGATAATACTGGACGAGCTTAGAAAGCGGTTACCACAGTTTGTAGTTGCAAATGCTGTGGTTCATCTTGATGAGGATAGTCCACATATGCACATAGTTGGAGTTCCTGTGACAAGTGGATATAAGAAAGGTCTTAGCAAGTAGGTGTCAAAACGGAAGGTATTCACTAAAGATGTGTTATCACGAGTGTTGCAGGATGAACTTCGAGAGGTGGCAAATAAAGAAGTCGAAGACTGGTTTGGGGAACAGATAAAAGAAAAGTCGAAAGGTCGAAATCACGATTTATCAGTTGCGGAGTATAAGGTGGCTCAGGAGACAAAGCATTTGACACAATTACAAGAGCAGGTGGAGGAATCGGATAGGGCAGTTAAGGCAAATAAAGCCGTTGAAAAAGAATATACGGATAAAAAAGAAAAACTGGAGTCTGATATTTCATATCTGGAAAGTATGCAGCGGATTACTAAGTCACTATCAGAAATGGATAGTAGAGAATCAAAACATATATCAAAGGAACTAGATGAAAAGAGGTCAGAACTTCAATTGGTAAATCAAGAGCTGGCAAGTGCTATTGAAAAAGCAGAAGATGCGGCGAAATTACTTGATAGAATCAAGAAATTTGTATCGTCTTTCAGATTATTTGCACCCACAATAGAAGAATATGCTAATCAGGTCGAAGCAGATAAGACAATAGAGGCAGGAAATTCATTCAGTGGAATATTAAATGAGCTGGGCAAGCGACTTGAGGCATTTAAAGAACTGATAAAAGAAGGCTTGTGCTGGTTTCCAAGACTCATGAGATGGAAAACTTCTAAAGGAGAAGCAGCTCCTGTATTCTTAGAGAAAAGCGATGGCTATTCATATTTGTTGTATGGATATATGAATGTGGAGACTAAGGAATATTATAGTAAAGATATGATTCAGTGGGAGATTAAGGCTGGTAACCGGACGGGTACAGTTGAGCAGATGGATGCAAATGTTGAGGCTATGGCTAGGGATTTACAGGAGATATTGAGGATAGGAGCGGAGCAGAAGAGGTTGTGTGAGGTGTATGAGGGAAAATTTATATAGGGAATTTTAGCATGAGGCACCTTGTATGTATTAATAAAAATTTATAAAAAGTAAATTAAAAGGTAAGGAAAAATGTTAAATAAGGCAAATAGTGACAAATGTTATTGCATAAGAGATTGTGCCATGATAAAATATTGATAGATGCAAGAAAGTTGGAGGTAAATATAATGAAAGATGGATATATAAAAGATTATGTAAGCGGAGTAGAAGTTAAGGCGACGCCGGAGGAAATACAGGCGGTTCAGCCATTTGAAAAAATATTGGTTGATGATTATGGCTATCCTAAAGAAACAATTATTACTCATCCACAATATAGGGTTAAGGTAAGACCAAGTGATACTAAAAAAGAATATCCTGTAGATATTGCGGTTTTCTCAAATAAAGATAAGAATGATGATGATATTTTTATTGTTGTAGAGTGTAAGAAGAAAACACGAAAAGATGGGAGAAGTCAGCTGGAGGATTATTTAAGATTTTGCAAGGCTCATTTAGGAGTTTGGTATAATGGAGAAGAAAGATTTTTTTTGAGAAAATATGAAATAGATGGACAAGTAAAATTCGAAGAAATACCTAATATTCCACAATATGGACAGCGAATTGAGGATATAGGTAAATTTAAGAGAAAAGATTTAAAGACAACGCATAATTTAAAAGCAACATTTAAGGCAATACGAAATCATTTGGCGGCTAATACTGTAGGAGCTACTAGAGATGAGGTTCTTGCACAGCAATTAATGAATATTATTTTTTGTAAAATATATGATGAAAGATTTACAGAACCTGAAGAGGTAGTTTCATTTAGGGCTGGAATTAATGAATCGTCAGATGCGATTAAAGAAAGAATATTATCTTTGTTTAACAAAGTTAAAAGAAAATATAAGGAAGTTATAGATCAAGAGGACACTATTACTTTGGATGCAGATTCAATAACTTATGTTGTTGGTGAATTGCAGAATTATTGTTTGATTGATGCAGAAAGAGACTCTGTAGCAGATGCATTTGAGACATTTATTGATCATGCATTAAAAGGAGGACAGGGACAGTTTTTCACTCCTAGAAATGTAGTTAAGATGATGGTGGAAATTATGGATCCGTCAGATGAAGATTTTGTTATAGATCCGTCATGTGGAAGCGGAGGTTTTTTAGTAGAAACTCTTAGATATATTTGGAAAAAATTAGATGCAGAAGGAGAAAAATATCAGTGGAATGCTGCTAACTTAAAAGAAGAAAAGATGGAAGTGGCTTTAAATAAAATATGTGGAATAGATAAAGATTACTTTTTGGCAAAAGTAGCAAAGGCGTATATGGCTATACTAGGTGATGGCAAAGGTGGATTATTTTGTGAAGATAGTTTGGAACGCATTGAAAATTGGAATGATAAAACTAGAATAAAAATAGGGAAAGATAAATTTAGTATTTTATTAACAAATCCTCCTTTTGGTTCAAAAATTCCAGTAAAAGGAGAGGACAAGCTGCAACAGTATGATTTGGGGCATAAGTGGAGTCAAGATAAAAAGACTGGAGCATGGGAAAAAGGAAAGTTGAAGGACAAAGAATCTCCACAGATATTATTTATTGAACGAGATATACAATTACTTGCACCATATGGGAAGATGGCGATTGTTTTACCAGATGGTGTATTTGGAAATGATACATTTGGATATGTTAGAAATTGGTTAAAGTCAAAAGGCAGAATTTTGGCAATTATAGATATTCCAATTGAAACATTTCAACCAAATACGGCTACAAAAACAAGTGTTTTAGTGTTTCAAAAATTGCCAGAAGATAAAATTCCTGTTGATTATGATATTTTTATGGCGATTGCAGAAACATGTGGACATGATAGGCGTGGAAATGAAATTGAAAGTGATGATATACAGAAAATCTCCTCTGCTTACCATAAATGGGCAAAAGAACAGGGATTGGAATAGGAGAAGATGGAATAAATGCATATTTTTAGTACAAAGGTAAGTGATTTGAAATTTGAAAATCGTTTAATTCCAGCATTTTATTATTACTCTCAAGAAATAAAAAAGCATAATATAGAAGATGAAATTAGTTATATTAAATTGGGTGACTACGCTACTATTTCAGATGGAGAGCATTCGGCAATCCCAAGAAATTCTAAAAGTGGAATTAGGTATTTATATGGTAGGAATATAAAGGAAGGTGTAATTGATTTTGATCCTATATCAGATGATCCATATATTGACAAAGAAGATTATGAAAGAATAAAACGATGTCATATAAAGCAAAATGATGTACTGATAGCAATATACGGAACTGTGGGCAAATCAGCTATTTATAAAAAGGAATATGTGGGAGTCGCAGGAATACCTAGACATATTTCAAATATAACAATACATGAAAATGCTCCGTTAACACCAGAGTATTTAACTGCTTTTTTTAGAAGTAAGTATGGAAAATGGCAAATGAATAGTTTGATGACCGGAAATATTCAGCAACTATTATCATTAAAAAATCTGAGAGAGTATGATGTTCCTTTGGTGAATAAAGAATTAATGGATGAATTGACTATAAAGGAAGAACAAGCACTTGAATTTGAAATAGATGCGCAAGTGCTCATAAATGAAGCGAGAAAAGAATTGTATAGTAACCTAGGATTTGATATTAAAGGAATAGAGAAAGATTTTACCTTTTCTGTTAATAGTAGCGAACTTTTTGAAAGCAATGTATGGTCAACAAGTTTTTATAATTGTTTATATGTCAATGTGGAAAATGCAGTGAAGAAAAATTGCAATTATGCGGCTATAAGAGATGTTTGCGAACTGATTCATGGAGATGAAGTGGGAAGTGATTCTTATAAATCATTTATTGAAAGGGATGTTAATTGTGACAAACCATTTGTAAGAACTTCTGATATTGTTAATTATGAGACAGATATCTATCCGGATTATTATATACCACTTGAATTATGCAGTGATCAAGATGTACAGCCAGGAGATGTTTTGTTTACCAAAGATGGGAAAATAGGATGTACAGCCTTGGTTACGATTGAAGACAGAATGATGATCTCATCAGGAATTGAAAGATTAAGACTGAATAGTAGTGGAATAAGTTCGGGATTAACCCAAGAATATTTGTTTTTAGTACTTTCAACGCCTGAAATTGGAGGGTATGGTGCAATTAGAAGAACCGTAGTGGCATCTACTATCCCTCATTTAAGGGAAGAGAGATTACGAGATATAGTTATTCCGATTATCAGCGATGGTACAATTGCATTAATAACAGATTTAGTAAGAAAGGCTTTTTTATTAAAATCAAAACGCAAGCGGTTGATAAGAGAGATTGATTTGATTATGGAAAAAGAGTTCCGGTTTTAAATATAAAGGAGGCGATTAGAATGAGCAAAAATTTGACAACTTCAAAACTAGATAGGCAAAATATTCTTAATAATGAAAAAGCTATAGATGAAATTCAAAAACAGACTGGAATTCAGGGGATTATATTTGAAAATAAAGTCTATTTTACAAAGATGATGGTATCAACATATTTTGAAGTAGATGTTAGGACAATTGAAAGATATGTTAGTGAGAATGTAGAGGAACTTTCCTCTAATGGGTATGAGATTATTAAGGGTAAACGATTGAAAAATTTTATTGATGAAATTGAAAAAATGGATGTTCCCGACATTAATGTCGGGAACATCAGCAAGCGTACACCACAATTAGCAATCTTTGATTTTCGCTCTTTTTTGGATTTAGCAATGCTGTTGGTAGAAAGTCAACCTGCAAAAAGTTTACGTCAGATTATGTTAGATATTGTAATTGATTTTATAAATCAAAAAGCTGGTGGTGGAACTAAATATATCAATCAAAGGGATAGTCAATTTTTAGGGGCTTTTTTGCAGGAAGAAAATTATAGACGAGAATTTACTGATGCATTAAGAGATTATGTAGATATGGGAAATGCCAAATATGGAATTTATACTGATAAGATATATCAAAGTATATTTAGAGAGAAAGCAAAAGAATATCGTCAAATATTAAGGCTTTCTGATAAAGAGAAGGTAAGAGATACATTTTATTCGGAGATTCTTACGCTTATTGCCTCATATGAATGTGGGTTAGCAGATATGATAAAGCAGCAGTCAGAGAGTCTTGGACATAAATTGAACAATTGGGAATTGACTGACTTATTTAATGCTTTCGAGTCGTTACCTTTGTGGAAACCATTAATTATTCAGGCGAGAACTAAAATGGCAAGTCGAGATATGGCATTACGAGATGCTTTTCATTACCAGTTAGAAGAATATATTAAACCATTGTCAGGAGAAGAATATGAAAAGTTTTTAGGACAAGCAGGAGATGAACTTGAAAAATTAATGTCAGAAAATAAAGAGGTGTTAAAAAGATTGAAGGAGAGTGAATAATGGCAAATTATGTATATATTACTCCTGAACAAGCAAGAATAACACATGTAAAAACTATTGAATATAGTGGTGGAGGGACTTTAGAAGAACTCGATTTTGGAAGATTAGAGAGCGTTTTGTATAATATACAAAACGACGATTGGTATCCGACTTTTGTGGATAAATTAACACATTTATTTTTTTGTACATGTCAATTTCATTGCTTTGCAGATGGAAATAAACGTTTAGCAATTACATTATCAACTTTATTTTTGCTTTTGAATGGTTATATGGCTATAGCAGCAACATTTTTACAGAAAACAGAAAATATAAGTTTGAATGTGGCTGCAAGTAAAATTGATAAAGAATTGTTGCATAAAATTATGGAAGCAATAATGAATGATACATTTGATACAGATGAGGAATTAAAGTTAGAAATTTACAAGGCTATTAACTAAATAACATATTGTGCAGGTTAAACATTAAAAGCAAGGCTCTTAATTTTAATATAGTCTTGATGAATGGCGGTAGAAAACATTATAAAGTTAAAAATGACAGTATAAATATAATAAAAAGGAGAATAGCTGTGATTAATTTGTTTATTGATACAAATATATGGTTAGCAATGTTTCATTTGTCAAAAGATGATTTGAAAGAATTAAATAAACTAAAGGAACTTATAGGTAAGGAAATAAAAATATATATTCCAAGACAAGTAAGATGTGAATATCTAAGAAATAGAGATTCTAAAATAAAAGATGCATTGGACAAATTTAAAATTACTGATGTTCAATTTCCTAATTTGGTAAAATGTTATGACGAGTATAATGAATTAAAAAAGAAATTTGATGAATAAAAAAAAAGAGCATAGTGTACTCGTGGAAAAAAATACTAATGATGTTTTGGAACAGAATACACCGGCTGATATAGCAATTAGTGAGTTGTTTAATAAGGCTGAAATAATTGAGTGTTCAAATGATATTGTAAATAAAGCAAAATCGAGATATGATCTAGGAAATCCTCCAGGTAAAAAAATAGTTATGGAGATGCTGTAAATTGGGAATGCTTATTAGAAAACATACCAGATGGTGAAGACTTATATTTTATAAGTGATGATAAAGATTATTATTCTGAATTTTGTAAGGACAAGTTTAATATATATTTAACAACAGAATGGGAAAGTATAAAAAAAATCACAAATATATTTTTATAGGTCATTACATGATTTTTTATTAAATAAATACAAAGATTATAATATTATATTAGAACAATATAAAGAACAATTGATTAGTAATTTATATGAAAGCTCAAGCTTTATAGAAACGCATAGTATTATTTCAAAATTAATGGACTATTCGGATTTGTCACAAAAAATATATCAGACATATGTACAGCGGCGATGGAAAACAACCGGATAAATTGGATTATGCAGGATAACGATATAAGTACGTTTGATAAAAAGATTTTAGAAAATTTTGAAGGCGAAGATGAAAGTGTGTTGAATGTAAAGAAATTGTTGGATGACTAAGCTATGTATTTTATTTACGGACTCCAATCCTCATCCATAGCATCAGCCCAAGCCTGCAACTCGCAGTCAAGAGCAAGCGCAGCATACATAAGTGGATTATCAATCGCAAGGTTATCAATAAGCCTTTGAGAATTAGGTGAAGTATGCAGATTCTTTTCAGCTTCAGCACAGGATAAGAATAGAAGTGTATTATCAGCAAAAGCAATGTCAATTCCGTTCTTATATTGGTTATAGTAAGCAAAATGTATTTTCATGGTATTAGTCCTTTCTTTGTCAAAGAGATGAGTAGTTCAGGGAACGTGTGGGCAGTCAACCGCATACAACATATATGCAACACTACTATACACAAATTCCCTATTTCCGGGCTTTTCAAGATCTCAAAACGTTAACTAAGAGATAATAAGAAGAAAATTGAGTTTAAGAAAACCCCGATTTTTCGTTTTTTTTAAATGCCAATTTTTTAAAAAATATATAATTTCGACCATATAGACACATTAGAGACATATTAGAGACACACTAAGAAACCTTTTTTAATTCTTTTTTTATATTGCTGATTGTACGAATAGAACAACCTAATATATTGGCTAATTCAGCTCTGGTTAATTCGGGGCTATTTTTAACAATATCAATTTGTAATTGTTTATTATCCTTAAAACCTCTTTCAACTTTACGCTTATTAGATAATAAGGGAAGAACTCATGATTCAACTCACCTATCGGTTCTACATACCCTTGCAATCCACCATCTCTACTAACCAATTGGGCATACAACCAAGGTTCTTCCTTGCAAGCCTTATAAGATATGCAATATCAGAAGGCACGTTTAGATGAACGGAAGCATTGCATTTTTGACAATCAAAAGAAACATGAATTTTTGCGTCAATGCTGGCCTCGACACTGCCTGTTTCATGGATATACATTGCAAAGATTACCTTAAACATAAGTAGATTCTTTAGGGTAAAAAAGTTGTTTATTTGGTGTTTAAAACTTAAGAGATGCTACCCTATTGTCTCAAAAAAAGTGTTGAAAATTTATCTTGATTTATAGAATAAACTAAAAATTGGTTATTATCATATACTTCATATTTATTGACAATATTAAAACCAGTATTTTGTAAAGCTGTGTCTAGTGAAGTGGTTTGTTCGATAGGAAATTTCGGAAAGATATGATATCATTAAAATTGAAGGATTTACTAAAATATATGAATGCCAAGAATACACAATATTATTCAGTCCTTCAAAAACAGATGTTTATTAAAATGGGTAAACCAGTCCTGTGAAATTCGTTGGGTTCATTTGGAACTTTCAATGTGTTAATAACTGTGATTACAATTGTACATTTGGATTTTTTAAAATTTTCTAGTGCTTTGTAGAAGTCTTTCTTGTAAGGACGGCTACAGCATAGTTTGCGACGTATTATAGTGGGCTATGGCATAATAAGGAATAGGAGAAACTGTTATGGGATTGTTATATGCAATATTTTCAATTTTTATCACGCTATTTTTCCCCAAGCAAATCGCGAATGTGATTTGTTACGGAAGACATCGTGATAGGGTAAATATAAAGAGTAAAAAAATATATTGTCTTATATATGTTTTTTGGACATTATTTTTTGGCTTGATTTGTCTTATGATGGGTTCAGCATCAGGAGTAAATAATACATTTGATAGAGTTTTGGATTATTATGGATTGAATTTTGGCGAATATGATTATTTTGAGGCGGCGTCCATATATGACGAGCATGATTATAAACATGAAGGTGATTTCACTCTTGTATACTATATCAGAAAAAATGAAGATAATTTAGAAGATTTAATTAAACAAATTGTTCAAGAAAATAATTCTATATACAAAAGATATCAGCTCAGTGAAATTGATGTGGTATATGAAACGAAAGGTATTTATTACATATGTGAAAAGGGGGAGGTGGTTGCAAAGGTAGTAGTAGAAAACGATGGATTGTTAAAAAAAGTAAGTTATCAATGGAGTAGAGAAAAATTAGAACAAAATCTAGGAGGGTAACATTATGAATTTAGCCCACGTATATACAATCATTACATTTCCTAAAAAGAGTCATGATCCGTTCAGCAATACTTTTATAACTATATTAGAACTGTCAGCAAGATAATAATCACATTATTCAAGATATTGTATCTGATTTAAGACTTATGATTTTTTTATTACAAGAGGCATATAAAAAATGCTGATAAACCACAGGAGATGATTAGGACACGAACTTATGAAAAATAAAAAATTTTGACATAATATTCCAAAAGTATTATTATGTAACTATCTTATAGTTATATAGTTAGAAGAAAGGAAGAGTATATTATGCCAAATTATTTTGATTCATCGACTTATTCTACAGCCTCAGGAGATAATGGTTTAAAGTATGTAGTGCTTCAGGTTACATTAAAGGAGAAACTTATTGGAACTGGTTCAGGAAATCTGTCAGCATTAGAAGCAGTTCTTAATGAGCAGGCAGCCAAGGGCTATCGTTTACATACAATAACAACTGCCTCGGCTACAAGTTCCGGATTTTTAGGAGGAGACAGAATTTAGGCAACAATGGTATTTGAAAAGATAATGTAAAATTCTAAATGTAATTTATACTATAAAAATATTATGCTCCAGGACTTTGTTTCTGGAGCATTCTTCATATAACAGATAAAAATAATGCATAAAGCCATGAAAGTTATAATGATATTTGTAGTCCTATATAAAACTTTTGATTAAATATTGGATTTTACGACAAAGATATTTAGTATAAAACCTTGTATAATCACATTAAGCCCAATAGGGAAAAAGATTATGCGAGGAGGAATTGCTTATGAAATATGAATCACTTAATACAGAATTTCCAGATACTAATGAGAAATTAATTGACATCTGTAGGGAATACAGTTTATACACATGGATTCCGCAGAAAATGGCTCATCCGGTGCCAATTAAGACTGCTTATGGTTGTTGGTATGAAGATTTTGAAGGCAAAAAATATTTTGATTTAAGTAGTCAGCTTGTATGCGTAAATATCGGATACGGACAGAAAAAAGTTGCAGATGCCATCAAAGAGCAGGTAGATATACTTCCATATGTAAAGCCGATGGACACTCATGCTGCAAGAGCTGCGGCATCTAAGAAGCTTATAGAAATAGCAACTAAAGGTTTTAAGAAAGTCCCAGGTTATGGGGCTTTCTTTAGTGTGAAAAAGTCTATGTATTATACTTGACAAAAAATATTTATATATTAATATGAAATACATATATAGAACACATATCACTATTTTATATATTTGCAGGACAAAGTTTAAAAGTCTTATTATGGAAGTATGAACGTTTTTTTGAACTTTTGCACCTGGTATCATATTATAATATAAAAAATAAAGAATAAAACAGATAGGACGATGACAATGATTTATAATAATATTTTAGAGGCAGTAGGCCATACACCTATGGTAAGATTAAACAGAATGGTAGATGACGATTCAGCAGAAGTTTTAGTTAAATTCGAAGCAGTTAATGTGGGTGGTTCGATTAAGACAAGAACAGCATTAAATATGATAGAAAAGGCAGAGAAAAAGGGAATAATTAATAAAGATACCATAATTGTTGAACCAACCAGTGGCAATCAGGGAATAGGTCTTGCACTTGTGGGAGCAGTAAAAGGCTACAGAACAATAATAATTATGCCGGATTCCGTAAGTGAGGAGAGAAGAAAGTTAGTAAGACATTACGGAGCTGATGTGAAACTCATACATGATGCTGGAGATATAGGTGCGTGCATAGATGAATGTCTTAAAACTGCGATTAGAATGAAGGAGAAAGATTCGAGAGTATTTGTGCCACAGCAGTTTGCAAATGAAGATAATACAAATGCACATAAGAATCATACTGCATTAGAGATTATGGAACAGGTTGCTGGACCTATAGATGGTTTTTGCTCGGGAATCGGAACAGGCGGAACAATTACAGGAATAGGAAGAGTCCTTAAAGCACAGAATCCTGATATAGAGATATGGGCAGTTGAACCTGAAAATGCAGCAATTTTGGCAGGTGGAACTATTGGAACACATATTCAGATGGGAATAGGTGACGGTATAATTCCTGAAATATTAGACCAGTCGATTTATGATGATATTTATGTTATTTCGGATGAAGAAGCATTAAGTACATCAAAACGTCTTGCTAAGGAAGAGGGACTTATGTGCGGAATTTCCAGTGGAACAAATGTGGCAGCAGCCTTGAAACTTGCTAAGAAGCTTGGTAAGGGCAAGACGGTTGTAACAGTGTTGCCTGACACGGCAGAGAGATATTTTTCAACAGAATTATTTTCTGAATAGAAGTGAGGATTTAAAATGACATTAAACCAATTAAGATACATTATCGCAATCTCAAAAGAAAATTCATTAAATGATGCAGCGAAGAAGTTATTTATTTCACAGCCAAGTCTGTCATCAGCAGTTCATGCGTTAGAACAGGAACTTGGCTTTGATATATTTGTGCGTTCTAAAAGTGGAATATCACTTACGACAAAAGGCTCGGAATTCTTAGGTTATGCAAGGTCGGTTATAGAACAGTACGAGATTCTGGATGCTAAATATGTATCGAAAACCAATGTAAAAAGAAGTTTTCATGTTTCAATGCAGCATTACACATTTGCTGTAAATGCATTTGTTAATTTAATAAAAGAATATGGTATAGATGAATACGAATTCGGTATACATGAAACCAAAACCTACGAGGTTATTGAAAATGTTATGAATCAAAAAAGTGAAATAGGTGTGTTATATCTTAACGACTACAATAAAAATGTGTTAAAGAAGATATTTGGTGAGAACGGACTTAAGTTTACTCCGTTGTTTGAATGTAGCATTTATGCATATATGAGTAAGAGAAATCCATTGGCAGATAAGAAAGAGATTACGCTAGAGGAATTAGATGACTATCCATGTCTTGCATTTGAACAGGGAGAGCATAATTCATTTTACTTTGCTGAAGAGGTCTTAAGTACATATGAATATAAGAGATTCATAAGGGTAAATGACAGGGCTACAATATTAAATCTTATGGTAGGTATAAATGGTTACACACTTTGTTCGGGAATAATTTGTGAAGATTTGAACGGAACGGATTATTGTGCTGTTAAATTGAAAACAGATGAGAAGATGACAATTGGGTATATTTCAAGAAAAGCATCAGTAATTAGTGAAATGGGACAGAAATATATTGATGAACTTTCAAAATATAAAGAGAATATATTAGAGTAAAGTAAATCAGTCTAGAAAAAATAAAAGTCAAAATATCAAATCAAAAATATTTAAAATATTATAATTTTCCAATATTAGAAAATATGCCAGGGTTAGAATATTACGTTATAGATTTTAACTATAACTTACAATAGGAAATGTGAATTATACAAAGTGTTAGTTATACAGTATTATATATACATATAAATCATATTAAAATACTAGGAAATAAGGACAGAAGGACAAATTTTATGGATAGAGGACTTAATACACGATGTTTACATTTAGAAGAGACAGAAGGAACAGTTAATAACTACGGAGCAATAAGCTTTCCAATATATCAGACAGCAACATATGCACATCCTGAGGTAGGACAAAGCACAGGATATGATTATAGCAGATTACAGAACCCTACCAAGGAGCATTTAGAGAAAATAGTAGCAGGACTTGAGGGTGGAACAGATGCACTTGCACTTTCTTCAGGAATGGCTGCAATTACTCTGCTTATGGAAATATTTAAACCGGGTGACCATCTTATTGTAGAAGCAGACCTTTATGGTGGAAGTATTCGTCTGTTTGACAATGTATCTTCGAAAAACGGAATAGATTTTTCATACGTTGACTGCTCTAATGACAATGTTGAGAATTATATTAAAGAGAGCACTAAAGCAATATATATTGAGACTCCTACTAATCCAATGATGAATGTATCAGACATTCAGAAATTAGCAGAAATATCTAAAAAGAATAACCTTTTATTAATCGTTGACAATACATTTTTATCACCATATTTCCAGAATCCATTAAAATTAGGAGCTGATGTTGTAATACACAGTGGTACAAAATTCTTAGGAGGACATAACGATACATTAGCAGGCTTTATCGTTACTGACAGAGAGGATATCAGCGAAAAACTGAGATTTTTAATAAAGACTACAGGTGCAGGACTGGCACCATTTGACAGCTGGCTTATATTAAGAGGAATTAAGACACTTGGAATTCGTATGGAACGCGCCCAGAAAAATGCGATATTATTAGCTGACTGGCTTAAAGAACAGAGCATTGTAACTAAGGTTATATATCCGGGATTACCAGAACATCCGGGCTATGAGATTATTAAGAAACAGGCAAGAGGCTTTGGTTCAATGATTACATTTAATGTAGATACTAAGGAACACGCCCTTGCAATACTTAAGAAAGTCAGAATGATTAAATTTGCGGAAAGTCTTGGCGGTGTCGAAACCCTGATTACATATCCGACTACACAGACACATGCAGATGTTCCGGAAGAAATCAGAGAGAAGAATGGAATTACAGCTTGTACACTCAGACTCTCGACAGGAATTGAGGACGGTGAAGATTTAATTGCTGAACTCGAAACTGTATTTAAAAATATCGATGAAACTGATTAATAACGCAGAATCGCACATAGAGGTATATTCATTAATAATCTGTTAAAAAGAATTATTCAGACCAGCTAAAAAAAGCCGAGAATATATTAAAAGCTGCATTTGATGATATTTTTGATACCCCGTCTCTTAAAGGTGAAGGGTGGACAGGGTTTACACGAGACTATCATCAATTAGAAGGTGTTTTTTCTGAGAATGGTGGTATTTATGAAATCAACCCAACGGAATATATTAAAGATTTAATGCACTATAAAGAAAAGGCTTTCGATTTTGAAGAAACAAAAGATGTATTTAACCTTATCGCATCTTTACTTGAAAAAGCAATAAAGAAAGGTATGAATGTAAAAGCGAAAAGGGTATAGTTTGATACTGAGGTGTTAGTAAATTGCGACACCTCTTTTCTCTTTGCGAAAAATCTGCTATGACAGAGGAATGGGAATTGTAGTGATATATTAATTGTGTTTTGTCCTCTAAATAAAATGCACCTTGTAAATTGCTGAAACAATATACAAAGTGCACTTATGTCGGATGCAAGCATCCTTTTATAAAGTATCTGACGGAATAGTCATATCAGGATTCAGTGAAAGGTCTGAGATTTTACAATAGATATTTTACGATAATTATCACTAAACCAAGGACTGTCAATACCACGCCTAAGGCTCTGTTAAGGGTTTTAGGCGTTGCTTTATTAGCGAATACTGCAGCAATACGGGCAAATACAAGTGTACTGATTACACACATAATAAGGACGCTTATATCGGGCATACCACCAAGATAGAAGTGACTTAATGCACCAGTAAGTGCTGTAAATGTCATAATGAACACGCTTGTACCGATTGCAGTTTTAAGTTCATAACCTAGCACAGAAGTAAGGATTAATAACATCATCATTCCACCACCGGCACCAATGAAACCACATATTGAACCAATAATAGCACCACATATGATAGATTGTATAACACGAGTCTTTTTATCTACTGACATCATCTTTTCTTTAGTTGTCATTACTGGTTTAACAATGAATTTTATACCGAGCATCATAGTCATAAATGTTGAGAAGCCACCCATTGCATTTCCAGAGACATATTTAGAAATGAAGCTTGCAATAAATGTAAATATCATCACAGTAAACATCATTACAAGTCCGTTTCGCACATCGAGATTCTTATTTTTCTTATATTCATATGATGAAATTGCACTTGCGAGTACATCACTTGCAAGAGCGATACCGATTGCCTGATAAGGGTTCATGTCAAGAAATGTAATTAACATAGGGCTTATGACTGCGGCAGCACTCATTCCTGCAAATCCTGTTCCAAGTCCTGCACCTAATCCGGCTATAATGCATACTAATAATTTTAAAATCATTTGAACACCGTCTTTCTGTTTTTCTAATTGTAGTTTAATAATTTTAAAATGAATACAAAATAATGTCAATACACATACTAATTAAAGAAAAAATAAGAATGGAGCATAATTATGAATGGAAAATTGAAAGCCAGCACAATTGCTGTTATGGCAGTGGGCGTTACAGGATTAGCACTTATAAATAATAAAGTCAGAAGATTTGATACTATAACACGTAACTCTTCAAAAGGTAATTCAAAATCAGGAGTCTCAAATAATTTTGCAAAAGGAAATATGAAATCAGGAGGCTCAAATAATCTACAAAGGAATAAATGTAATACAGTAGGTTTAAAATCAAGTAATATAAGAAATGACAGATATCTTAAAAATTACTGCAACACAGAGAGGGATAAGAATAAAAGAAACAGTAAGGGAATCTATTACAGTAGTGGTAACTATGAAGCATTTGCAAGGCCGGAGAAACCAAAGGGTATAGAGAAGAAATCGGCCTATATTGTAGGAAGTGGTCTTGGTTCATTAGCAGCTGCGTGCTTTCTTGTAAGGGATGCACAGATGCCTGGCAAAAATATTACAATTCTCGAGGCAATGGACATAGCTGGTGGTGCGTGTGATGGAATTAATGATCCGGTAAGAGGATATGTAATGCGTGGCGGGCGTGAAATGGAGGACCATTTTGAATGTCTGTGGGACTTATTTAGAAGTATTCCGTCTATCGAGACAGAGGGCGTGTCAGTTCTTGATGAATATTACTGGCTTAATAAACACGATCCGAACTACTCATTATGCAGGGCAACAGTAAACAGAGGTAAAGATGCACATACAGATGGCAAATTCGGTTTAAGTCAGAAAGGTTGTATGGAGATTATGAAACTTTTCTTTACTAAAGATGAAGAGTTATATGATAAGACAATCGAAGATGTATTTGATGATGAAGTCTTCGACAGTAATTTCTGGCTATATTGGAGAACAATGTTTGCGTTTGAAAATTGGCACAGTGCCTTGGAGATGAAATTATATTTTCAGAGATTTATACATCATATAGGTGGCCTGCCTGATTTCTCAGCATTGAAATTCACGAAATACAATCAGTATGAATCGCTAATTCTTCCGATGCAGAAATATTTAGAAAATGCAGGAGTTAATTTTAAATTTGGCACAGAAGTAACAAATGTAATTTTCAACATTTCAGAAGATAAGAAAATCGCAAAATGCATAGAATGTAAAATAAATGGCGAAAAGCAGAAGATAAAACTTACAGAAAATGACCTTGTATTTGTAACAAATGGAAGCTGTACAGAGGGTACAATTTATGGAAGCCAGAATAAAGCCCCTGTAAAAGGAGCAGAAGTGAGAAAGAGTGGCTGCTGGGAATTATGGAAAAATATTGCAGAGCAGGACAAGGCATTTGGCAATCCTTATAAATTCTGTTCAGACACAAGTCGTTCAAGCTGGGAATCAGCAACAATTACAACTTCAGATGAAACGATTATCTCGCATATAAAGAAAATATGTAAAAGAGATCCGAGAACTGGAAAAGTTGTAACAGGTGGAATTGTATCGTGCAAGGATTCAAACTGGCTTTTAAGCTGGACAATTAACAGACAGGGACAATTTAAAGAACAGGATAAAGACGAGGTATGTATATGGGTATACAGCTTATTTACGGATGTTAATGGTAATTATATTAAGAAGCCAATGAGGGAATGTACAGGTAAGGAGATTACTTCAGAATGGCTCTATCATATAGGAGTACCGGTTGATATGATAGATGAATTAGCAAGCGACTATGCAAATTGTACGCCTACAATGATGCCTTATATTACAGCATTTTTTATGCCAAGGAGAAAAGGAGACAGACCGGACGTTATACCTGATGGCTGCAGAAATTTTGCATTTCTCGGACAATTTGCTGAGACTCCTAGAGACACAATATTTACAACGGAATATTCAGTAAGAACTGCTATGGAAGCAGTATATGGATTATGTGGCGTTGACAGAGGCGTTCCCGAAGTATGGGGAAGTGTTTATGATGTTCGAGACTTGCTTGACAGCAGTGTTAAGCTGATGGATGGTAAATCTCCGCTTGATATTGATATTCCAAGACCACTTAAGATTGTAAGAAAACTGATTATAAGGAAAATACAAGGAACTGTAATAGAGGACTTATTAAAAGAACATAAAATTATTTGATTATAAGATAAAAGAATATAAAAATACAGATTGAGGAGTGTAAAAATACAGATTGCAAAATATATAAAAATATAAATTAAAGAATATAGAAGGAATAAAAAAATATCTATTGACATAATATATTAAAAATGGTACCATAAGCTAACTCTTTGCACTGCATATTAATCTACAGTACAAACTGATCAGACCATTGGCTTAGCCAAGGAGTCGGGCCTTAGAGCGGCAGTGAGATTATAACATCCACGGGACAGTAGTTACTATACTGATTCGTGGGTGTATTTTTATATAATGAAAACTTTTATTATATCTGAAATGGTTGTTTGATATTTATACAATCTAAGATGGTATCCACATATTATGTTGTATAGAGCTATCTGATATAAAGTAATAATTTGTAATATTACGAATTAAAGCATTTAAGAAAAGGTGGTTGAAAATTATGGTAAGAAATATCGTAACAGAGGATACGAAGACTGGTAATGAAGTATCGGGAGATACGAAGACTGGTAATGAAGTAACAGAAGATACAATGACTGCTGGGAATGAATTTAAAAAAGTTGCTAATAAGGTAGCATTTATTACGATTATACAGAATGTTTTGTTGTCTGTATTTAAATTATTAGCAGGTATTTTTGCTCATTCTAATGCAATGATAAGTGATGCAATCCACTCAGCATCTGATGTATTTAGCACAATTGTTGTAATTATAGGAGTGAAACTTGCCTCAAGGGATTCTGACAAAGAGCATCCATATGGGCATGAACGTTTAGAATGTGTGGCAGCTAATATACTTGCAATGGTTTTATTATTCACCGGTTTAGAGATAGGTTCAAAAGCCATAAAGGATATTTTTAGTGGAAATTATAGCAATCTAAAGGCACCTGGCGTGTTGGCACTGATTGCTGCAATAGTTTCAATAGTTGTAAAAGAGATTATGTACTGGTATACAAGACATTATGCTAAGAAGATTGATTCGAGTGCCTTGATGGCAGATGCATGGCATCATCGTTCAGATGCATTATCGTCAATTGGTGCATTAATAGGAATTAGTGGTGCAATGCTCGGATATCCTGTAATGGATGCAGTTGCCAGTCTTGTTATTTTTGTATTTATTGCAAAAGCAGCATATGACATTTTTAAAGATGCAATGGATAAAATGGTTGACCATTCATGTGATGCTGAAACTGAGAAGGCAATATATGATTTAGTATTAGATAATAAAGAAGTTTTAGGAATTGATTTATTACAGACAAGAATATTTGGCAATAAGATTTATGTAGATGTGGAGATTCAGGTTGATGGTTCATATACGTTACAAAAGGCACATGAGATTGCTGAAGAAGTACATGAATCTATTGAACATAATTTCCATAAGGTAAAACATGTTATGGTTCATGTTAATCCTGCTAAATAATATGTACCAATGAAAATAATAAAGATTAGGGTGTCAAGAGATTCTGACGATACACGTAATAACGAATGGAGAAAAAGGTATGGCAGATATACATATAATAGAGATTACAGATTTTAATGCGCCAGAGTTAGATATTTATGCGAGACTAAGTGAGGGACAGTTATTAAACAGAGCAAACTTAGAAGATGGAATATTTATCGCAGAAAGTCCAAAGGTAATCGAACGTGCATTAGATGCAGGTTGCAAACCTGTTTCAATATTAATGGAACATAAACACATTGATGGACAGGGAAAGGACATATTGAAACGTTGTGAGGACATTCCTGTTTATACAGCAGAGTTTGATGTGCTGACTAACCTTACTGGTTTCAAGCTGACAAGAGGAATGTTATGTGCGATGCACAGGCCCAAACTTAGAAGTTCAAAGGAAATATGTAAAAATGCGAGAAGAATCGCAGTATTAGAAAGAGTTATGAATCCTACAAATGTAGGTGCAATATTCCGTTCGGCTGCAGCACTTAATGTAGATGCGATATTGCTTACTGAAGAATGTAGTAATCCTTTATACAGAAGAGCAATCAGAGTAAGTATGGGAACAGTTTTCCAGATTCCATGGACTAATATAGAAGATGATGTGGTATGGGAAGAAAATGGAGTAGATTATCTGCACAAATTAGGTTTTAAGACCGCTGCCATGGCATTAAGTGATAATTCCATAAGTATCGATGATGAAAACGTTATGAAAGAGGAAAGACTTGCAATTATATTAGGAACAGAGGGCGATGGCCTGCTTGAAAAGACAATTGCAGATAGTGACTATACTGTTAAAATTCCGATGTCACATGGAGTCGATTCATTGAATGTAGCTGCTGCCAGTGCTGTTACTTTCTGGCAGCTTTGCAAATAGAATTATTTAATTATCCAGACTTCGCAATTTCTGAATAAAATAGAAATATCGGCTGGCAATAAAAACTGATATATAATTATTTGAAATTGTGTCTGAAATTTCTAATTTGTCGATATCGGTTTCACTCTCTTTTTATTATTTGAGTTCATTCAATGCCAGAACATTCAAACCAAGGGTGTCCGTCTATGACACACATTAGATTTATGACGTATCGTGTGTGCAAGTTATATGCCGTCAGATGCAAAAGGGCGGTGCAGTAAATCACCGTTTAAGCGAAGCGCGTTTGATTTACTGCACTGTAATAAACTTTGCAGAGGACGGCATTTACTTGCACCCGATAAAGGAATATGAGAATGTGTGTCATAGACGTACACCTTGGCTTAAATGTCTGTCTGTTGAATGTACACAAAATTTGAGAGTGAAACTGATAACTGACAAATTTACGTAATTTCAGACAATCATTTCAAATAATTATAAATATCAGTTTTTATTACTGACCGATAATTTAATCAAAATCAGAAATTGCGAAGTCGGATTTAATTAAATAGATTCCAAGGATAAGAAGCAGGTACATTTACTGAATAATCCATCATTTCATTTGTGACAGGATGCTTAAATGCAAGTCTGTAAGACCATAATGCAATATCTGTATTACTGTCACGACTACCATATTTACCATCACCAAGAAGAGGCATTTTTCGTGATGCAAACTGGACACGAATCTGGTGTGTGCGACCGGTATGGAGTAATATTCTGACGAGTGATATTTCTCCATATTTCGATTCGTGTGTACCTAGCAGTTTATATTCTAAAGATGCTTCTTTTACACCTTTACGCATTTTTTTGACAACGAATGATTTGTTTTTCCTTGAATCCTTAAATAAGAAATCTTTAAGTGTGGCAGCAGGTTCTAAAGGAACCCCATTGATAACTGCCATATATTCCTTAGTAAAATTTCTTTCAGAAATCGCAGCAGACAATTTACCTGCGGTTTTAGAATCTTTAGCATAGACCATTATACCTCCAACGCTTTTATCAAGACGATGTACAACATAAGATTTACATTTTGAATTATTATCAGCGAAATGTTTATCTAATAAATCCATCATATTTTCATTTCCACTTTCATCTCTCTGTGATAAAATACCAATAGGTTTTATACATATAATTAAATTATTATCTTCAAATAGAATGTTCATTATGTTACCTCCTGTTTGCCAAATAGTAAAGTTAAACAGACTAATTGCAGGGCAGTCTTTTGAAATACTAACATTTGTAAATAGCAATTTGCAATATAAGTCTTTTAAAATCTTAATGTTTGTAAATAATGCTTTATAATATAAGTCTGATAAGATTTTAACATAGGAGAAACGTATGAACAAGTTTTTACAACCTGATTCTGGCAGATATAATACATTTAATGATGTCGGAATCAAAAGTCCCCCGATTTGATGCCGCTGGCATTATTTAATATAGGATAAACTATGGAAATGAGGCTAAAATATGACCGAATTAGAGAAATATTATAATAAATTTAACGAAGAAAAGAGATTAAACAGCCGTCACGGTACGGTGGAATATGTTGTATCGATGAAATATATTCATGATTACCTAAGTGATGATAAATCAGAGAAAATATTAGATATTGGTGCAGGGACAGGCAGATATTCTGTAGCTCTTTCAAATGAGGGCTATGATGTTACTGCTGTTGAATTAGTTAAATATAATTTAGGAATACTTAAATCTAAGAAAAGTAATGTTAAGGCATATCAGGGAACTGCACTTAATCTTTCAAGATTTGAAACTGGGACATTTGATGTGACATTGCTTTTTGGACCTATGTATCATTTGTATACATTTGAAGATAAGGTAAAGGCACTTAACGAAGCGAAGAGAGTAACTAAAAACGGAGGAATAATTCTGGTAGCTTATTGTATGAATGACTATGCTGTAATCAGACACGCATTTAAGGAAAATAATCTAAAAGAATGTTTAGAGAATAATAAGCTTACAAAAGATTTTCATTGTATTTCTGCACCTGAGGACTTATACGATTATGTAAGAATAGAAGATATAAACAGAATAAATGAGGCAGCAGGAATAAAGCGTATAAAGATAATCGCACCCGATGGTCCGGCTAATTATATGCGCCCTGTTCTGAATGCAATGGACGATGAAACATTTGAGAATTTTATTAAGTACCAGCTTACAGTTGCGGAAAGAGGGGACTTAATTGGTGCAAGTGCACATACAGTAGATATCTTAGAAAACATAAATATATGAAAAGAGGAAAAAGAATGTCATATATAGAAATTAAAAATCTTAATAAAATTTACAATATGGGAGAAGTAGAGATTAAAGCATTAGATAATACTTCATTTAATATAGATAAGGGCGAATTAGTGGTTATTCTTGGACCTAGTGGTGCTGGAAAGACAACCTGCCTGAATATACTTGGTGGTATGGATATTGCAACAAACGGCGAGGTTATAGTAGATGGCAGGGATATAAGCAAACTTAAAGGAAAAGATTTGATTAAATATAGAAGAACAGATATTGGTTTTGTATTTCAATTCTATAATCTGGTTCAAAACCTTACGGTTATAGAAAATGTCGAGTTGGCAGTACAGTTATGTAAAGACCATTTAGAACCGGAAGAGGTGTTAGATAAGGTTGGACTGTCTGAAAGAAAACAGAATTTTCCGTCGCAGTTATCAGGTGGAGAGCAGCAGAGAGTTGCAATAGCAAGGGCAATAGCTAAGAATCCTAAGATATTATTATGTGATGAACCAACAGGAGCACTTGATTATAAAACGGGTAAACAGATACTTAAATTATTACAGGATACATGTAGAAATGAAAATGTGACAGTAATCATAATCACTCATAATGGAGCATTAGCACCTATGGCAGATAAAGTCATAAAATTCAAAAACGGTTCAGTAGAACAGGTAATTACGAATGATAATCCGGTAAATATTGATGAGATTGAGTGGTAGGAATGGAGCATAGTGAGAAAAATAATACTGATGTAATTATTTTTCTCACAGCTAAATGTGCCGCAGGCGTCGCATTTAGCATTTATCGCAGGGCAAAATTTGAAATTTTGCCCGCAATTCCTCCGACGTAAACGTCTGCGGAATGGAGAAAAGTGTGAAAAATCGAATAATAACTTTAAGCCTTAGAGAGATAAAGAATTCGTTTAAGAGGTTCTTGTCTTTATTGATAATAAGTATGCTAGGTGTTACTGTATTTGTCGGAATTAAGGCAACAGCACCGGATATGATGAATTCAATTGATAAATATTATGATGAAAATAATATTTATGATATAAAGCTTGTTTCTGCAAATGGGCTTACAGATGAAGATATCAGTATGCTAAAAGATATAAAAGATATACAAGATGTTGAGGGAACTTTGACATATGGGTTTGAAGCAGAAGATGACGATAGCACATTTGTAGTGAATTATCATAGTATTTCAGATAATATTAATAAAATACAGATGGAATCAGGCAGACTTCCGAAGGCATCTGATGAAATCGTAGTGCAGGATAATTTATTGAAAAGTGAGAAACTGAAGCTTGGAAGCCAGATTACTATAAAGGACAGCAATGGAATTATAAAGGACAGCAAGCTTACAATTGTCGGAACTGTCCGTTCGGCATTATATGTAAAGAATACTAAAAACAATAAGAACTTAGGAAGTACGTCGCTTGGAACAGGTAATATTAATTACTACATATATGGTTTAAAAGATAATTTTAATATTAATATTTATACGGAAATATATGCAACCATTAATGATGTACTTAATTTAACCACTAACAGTAGTGAATATAATGATAGAATTGAAGAGGTCGAGAAGCAGATTAAAGAGAGAAATAATGTATACAGAATTACAGACAGACGAAATGATGATACCTATCACGAATTTGTAAATGATTCCGAGAGTATTTCTAATCTGGCTAAATTATTTCCAACATTATTTTTCGTTATTGCCATATTTATAAGCCTTGTGTCAATGTCTAGAATGGTTGATGATGACAGAATGGAGATAGGAACTCTAAAGAGTATGGGCTTTAGCAATACACATATTGCTTTTAAATACCTGCTTTACTCAGCGATTGCAACTATTGTCGGAGGAGTAATCGGTGCAGTATTAGGTTTCCTTACTATTCCTAAGATTATCTGGAACATTTATAAGATATTATTTGATATTCCTAAGTTTGTTACAAAATTGGATATGACATACATTGTTATTGGTGTGTTGATTTCATTTGTATGCATAGTCGGTGTAACGCTTATAACAGTAGCTAAGAATCTTCGCGAGAAACCATCTAAGCTTTTAAGACCGAAAGCACCTAAAAAGGGAAAGAGGGTTATACTTGAATACATTCCTGTATTATGGAAGCATATAAGCTTTTCAAATAAGGTAACAATAAGAAATATATTCAGATATAAAGCCAGAGTATTTATGACGGTATTTGGTGTGGCAGGCTGTACGGCATTATTAATGGCGGGCTTCGGACTCAGAGATTCCATTGTAAATATTCCTGAGAAGCAATATCGTGACATTTTCACATATGATGATATGTTATATTTTTCGCCATTAATAACGGATGATGAAATCGATACCCTGTTAAATGCTGACAATATTAAGGAAACAGCTAAAACGCAGTATGCAGCATATACATCTACAAAGAATAATAAAAATATAGAGATGACAATGGTTGTCCCGGAAAATACATATGATTTTATTAAGATATTTAATCTTCGAGATGCCAAAACTCATAAAGAACTAGAACTTCTGGATGATGAAATTATTATCAGCGATAAAATGGCACAGCTTATGAAACTGTCAGTCGGCGATAATATAAGCATTTTCGACAGCCAAAATAACGAATACACATTTACAATCGGTGGAATATGCGAGCAATATGTAAATCATTTTGTATTTATTAATAAGAATACTTATGAGAAAAATATCGGACAGTATAACACTAACACAGCATTTATTAAGACATCGGCAATGACTGATAAAGAGGAAGATGAATTCAGGACAGAGTTATTAGACAACGACAAGGTTTTGCAGGTAACAGTAATTGATACAATAATTGACAAGGTCGATAAAATGCTTACTTCGCTCAATTATGTAGTGTTGATTCTGATAATCTTCGCAGCAGCACTGTCATTTGTGGTAATGTACAATCTTTCCAATATAAATATTGCAGAAAGACAAAGAGAAATTGCTACACTTAAGGTTTTAGGCTTCTATAACGGAGAGGTCGATAATTATATTATCAGGGAAAATATTATTCTTACACTTTTAGGAATTGCAGTTGGATTGATAGGTGGGTATTTCTTTACAAATGAATTGATTTCGACAGTAGAAATAGAGGCAATAAGATTTGTTCATCATATTAAGCTGCAAAGTTATCTATATTCAATGGCTTTAGCATTGCTATTTACAATTATTGTAAATGTAATAACACATTTTTCGTTGAAGAAGATTGATATGATAGAGAGTCTTAAGAGTGTGGAGTAAATAATTTAAAATTGCCTGGTTGCTTTTTTCAAAACAATAATGTATAATGCAGATATTAATAGAAAATGCGACGAAGAGAAAGAGTAGTATAAAAGAAGCTTTACAGAGAGTGTCTGGTTGGTGGAAAGGCTCAAGCAAAATTATATGAATACATCTCAGAGCAGCTTCCTGAACAAATTATTTTTAGATTATAAACAGATGTTTTAGTCAGGACATTTATAATTAAAAGTTATACAACTTTAAGTAGGGACAGACGGGAACGCCCGATACAGCGTATGAGTGTGTTTGCACTTGATGAGGAAGATTTTGTGAGAAATCTTCAATAAGAGGTGGTACCGCAGATAATGCCCTCTGTACAATAATTTATATTGTACAGAGGTTTTTTAAATTTATAAGAAATACTTTAGTATTTCTTATAAATTTAAATGCTCCGCATGGGTGCACACACTTTTGCATAAGGTATTATGTCGCATAAAGCGACGCAAAAGTGGCGCCAGAGTTTCGGGAAGGAAACTCATTACTATTTATAAAATTAATAAATGGAGGACAAAAATGAAGATTTATGACGAATTAGTTGCGCGTGGACTTATTGCGCAGGTTACAGATGAAGATGAAATTAAAGATTTAATTAACGAAGGAAAGGCAACATTCTATATTGGTTTTGATCCAACAGCAGATTCACTTCACGTTGGACATTTTATGGCACTTTGCCTTATGAAGAGATTACAGATGGCAGGAAATAAGCCGGTTGTATTATTAGGTGGAGGAACAGGTTACATCGGAGATCCATCAGGAAGAACAGATATGCGTTCAATGTTAAGTCCTGAAACAATCGAACATAACTGCGACTGCTTTAAGAAACAGATGGAAAGATTCATCGATTTTGGTGAGGGCGGAGCAATCGCTGTTAATAATGCAGACTGGCTTTTGAAACTTAATTACATCGATGTATTAAGAGAAGTAGGACCATGTTTCTCAGTAAATAATATGCTTAGAGCAGAATGTTATAAACAGAGAATGGAGAAAGGATTATCATTCCTTGAATTCAACTATATGATAATGCAGTCATACGACTTCTATCATTTATTTAAAGAATACGGCTGTAATATGCAGTTCGGTGGCGATGACCAGTGGTCTAATATGCTTGGCGGAACAGAACTTATCCGTAAGAAATTAGGCAAAGATGCATACGCAATGACAATCACATTATTACTCAATTCAGAGGGTAAGAAGATGGGTAAGACAGCTAATGGTGCAGTATGGCTTGATCCTAATAAGACATCACCATTCGAGTTCTTCCAGTACTGGAGAAATGTAGGAGACAATGATGTTCTCAAATGTATCAGAATGTTGACATTCCTTCCATTAGAGCAGATAGATGAAATGGATAGCTGGGAGGGGGCTAAATTAAATGAAGCTAAGGAGATTCTTGCATACGAATTAACTAAATTAGTTCATGGTGAAGAAGAGGCAGAGAAAACTAAAACAGCATCACACGCATTATTTGCAGGTGGCGGGGATGATTCTAATATGCCAACAACAAATATAACAGAAGACCAGTTAAATGATGGAGCAATCGGAATTATGGACTTAATGGTTGCGTGCAAATTAGTTGCATCTAAGAGTGAAGCAAGACGTCTTGTACAGCAGGGCGGTGTATTTGTAAATGATGAAAAGATAGCAGCCATTGATTTCGCAGTTACTAAAGATATGTTAAAAGATGGCGTTAAGATAAGAAAAGGAAAAAAGACATTCCATAAAGCAATAATGGAATAAGAAAGATGAGTGTATGCCGGTGAAAACAGTTATTGGAATTTTAGCCCATGTAGATGCGGGAAAGACTACCTTATCAGAAGCACTGTTATATAATGCCGGAATTACTAAAGCATTAGGGCGTGTTGATAAAGGAAATGCGTATTTAGATACGGACGAATTAGAGAAACAACGAGGCATAACCATATTTTCAAAACAGGCGGAATTCATATGGAAAGACCTGGAGGTAACATTAGTGGACACTCCGGGTCATGTGGATTTCTCAGCAGAAATGGAACGTACATTACAGATACTTGATTACGCAATTTTGGTAATAAGTGCATCGAATGGTGTCCAAAGCCATACGAGAACGTTATGGGAACTGCTTAAAATGTACAAAGTTCCGACAATAATATTCGTTAATAAGATGGATATGCCTGATACAGACAAGGCACTCCTTTTATCAGAACTCAAGTCGAAATTAGACGATAGCTGTATAGATTTTACAGATATACAGGAAGTTATGTCTAACGAAGAAGTAGCAATGACAAATGAGTCTTTGATGGAGGAGTTTTTGTCGTGTGGCAAAATAGATATCGAAGATATTAAGAGAGGCATATCTGACAGAGGAATATTTCCATGTCATTTTGGTTCGGCACTTAAGAATGATAAAATTATAGATTTGTTAGACGGTTTAAATACATATATAGACGAAAAGAAATACCCTGATAAGTTCAGCGCAAAAGTATATAAAATTAACCGAGACAGTCAGGGAAACCGTCTTACATATATCAAAGTTACAGGTGGAGTGCTAAGAGTCAAAGACATAATTGATGATTCAGAAGAAAAAATTAATCAGATTAGAATATATTCAGGGGATAAATACAGAACCGCAAATGAAATATATTCAGGAGAAGTATGCGCAGTAACAGGGCTTACAAAGACATATTCAGGAGAGAACTTAGGAATAGAAAATGATAACAATGATGTAATCCTAGAACCTGTGCTTATGTACAGGGTTGTTCTGCCGCAGGAAATTGATGCGGCAATGATGCTTCCTAAGTTAAAGCAATTAGAAGAAGATCCGACCTTAGCTATTAAATGGAATGAGGATTTAAAAGAGATACAGGTCTGTCTTATGGGCGAAGTCCAGATAGAGATACTTAAGAAGCTTGTACTTGACAGGTTTAAAGTAGCTATCGAATTTGACCAGGGAAATGTGGTATATAAAGAAACTATCAGTAATACTGTGGAGGGCGTGGGACATTTTGAACCACTCAGACATTATGCAGAGGTACATTTAAGGTTAGAGCCGGGAGAGATTGGCAGCGGACTCACATTTGAGACAGAATGCAGCGAGGAGATACTGGCTAAGAACTGGCAGAGGCTAATCCTTACACATTTACAGGAAAGAGAACATAAAGGCGTACTTACAGGTTCGGGAATAACTGATATGAAGATAACCTTAGTAAGTGGCAGGGCGCACCTTAAGCATACTGAGGGTGGTGATTTCAGACAGGCTACCTACAGGGCAGTTAGACAGGGCCTGAAAATGGCACAGTCAGTATTATTAGAGCCTTATTATGATTTCAGATTAGAGATACCTACGGAAATGCTTGGAAGGGCAATGACAGATATTGAACGCATTTACGGTAAGATAAATCCTCCTGAAAATTATGGAGAATACAGCGTTATAACAGGATATGCACCGGTTGTCACGATGCGAAAATATAGAGAAGATATAGCAGCATATACTAAAGGTCAGGGCAAGATTACCTGTACATTAAAGGGATATCTTCCTTGTCATAATCAGGAAGAAATTGTGGAAGCTTATGGATATGATTCTGAGGCAGATACATTTAATCCGACAGGTTCAGTATTCTGTGCACATGGAGCAGGTTTCTATGTAAGTTATGATAAAGTATATGAATATATGCATATTGGCTTAGAGAATCAACCGGATAAAGAATATGTATACAATGACAATAAGATTGTATCTGGTGAATATAAGGAAGAGTGGATAGGAATAGATGAAGTTGATGCAATAATCAACCAGACCTATAATGCTAATAAGAAGTCAGAGGGCGAAAATAAGCGTAATAACTGGAAGAAGAGCAGAAATGAGCAGGATTATTTTGATTACAAGGGTTCTAAGTCAGTTAATAGTGAAACGAGAGAAAAATATCTGTTAGTTGACGGATACAATGTCATTTTTGCATGGGACGATTTAAAAGAATTAGCAGCAGTCAATATAGATGGCGCAAGAGGGAAACTTATGGATATTCTATGCAATTATCAGGCTATCTGCAAATGTGAACTAATAGTAGTATTTGATGCATACCGGGTAAAAGGTCACGATACCGAGATATCAGACTACCATAATATACACGTTGTATTTACGAAAGAAGCAGAGACAGCGGATCAGTATATTGAGAAATTTGCACATCAGAATGGCAGAAAATACAATGTTACGGTAGCTACATCAGATGGACTTGAGCAGATAATCATAAGAGGACAAGGCTGTAATCTTATTTCTTCAAGAGAATTAAAAGAAGAGATAGACAGGGCAACAAAGGATATAATGCAGAAATTCCAAAATGGAGATTTTGGATTATAAAATGTAAAATATAAGAATTGAAAGTTATGGTGAAATAATGAAGAAAATGCAAATCGTTACTTTCGTTTTTCGAGAGGCGAAGACAGAAGATAAAGAGCAGATAATGCAGTTATATAGAAATGCCATTGGAACAGAAGGCTGCACCTGGTCAGAGGAATATCCAAATGAGCAGATACTTCTTACAGATTTATCAAAGCACAATCTTTTCTGTATGGAGAATCAGGATAAAGAAATAGTAGGTGCAGTTTCTATTGATGAAGATGAAGAAGTAGACAGGTTAGAATGTTGGAATCGTAATGCAGGCAAAATGGCAGAGATTGCAAGACTTGTTGTGCGTGAGGATTGTCAGAACAAGGGAATGGCAAGAGAACTCATTAAAAATGTCATAAAAGTTCTTAAAGAAAGACAATATAAATCAGTTCATTATCTTGTAAGTAAATACAATAACAAAGCACTTGCTTCATATAAGAAATTAGATTTTAAATGTGTAGGAGAAAGTGATATACTTGATAATGACTGGTATTGCTACGAGATGCTTCTGGATGAGAAGAATTATAAGATACTTACTATTCCTAATATCCTCAGTTTTATAAGACTTATATTAGTGGGATTATTCTTCGTACTTTACTCAGATAAGGGAAACAATAAGGATAACATGTGGGCAATAATTGTACTTATACTCTCAGGAATAACCGATTTTTTAGATGGTAAGATAGCAAGAAGGTTTAATATGGTGAGTGAATTTGGTAAAATATTAGATCCTGTAGCAGATAAAGCGACAGAAGCAGTAATTGCCATATGCCTTATGAAACGTTATGAAATACTTATATATCTGTTAATATTATTTGCAATCAAAGAGACATTTATGAGTGTTTGCGGACTAATAGTTATCAGAAAAACAGGCGAGAATAATGGGGCAAAATGGTATGGCAAGGTAAGTACATTTGCATTTTACATAGTTATGATAACACTCCTTATTATAAGACATATACCTTTATCGGTGGCAAATGTCATGATTATAATGTGTATGTTTTTTATGGCATTTGCATTTGTTATGTATGCAAGGCTATATTACCAGATACTTAAAAGAAATAGGTGCAAGACAGAACAGTTATAAAACATTAATTTTAAAATCAAAGTTTTAAGAATTAATGTATGAATACAAGACAAAAGAGAATTAAAATATGTAATAAACAAAAGTGACTTGGATAGGTGAACATGTTTTGAAAAGAGATAACAGAATCAAAAAAATAAAAAAAAGAAGTTATACATTTTCGGTTGTAACGGGAATTGCTTCTGTAATTTGTGTTGCAGTGATTGTATTTGCAATATATACGAGCTTTATGGGATATGTATTTTATGAGATTTATTCATCTAATGCAAAAGCGAGTTCAGAAATCACAAAAATGGTAGCTGAACATATTATTAATACCAGAAAGAAAGTATCAAATTGCGCAGACAGGATAGGAAAATTAATATCCGGTAATGATGAATTTACAGATGTGATAAAATTAAAGCAGGCATTTGAATTTATGGATACCGAAAATGACTTTGTTAATTTTGATATTAAAATGTTTGATGAAAATGAAACTAATATAGGAACATTAGCAACAGATGTGGAAAAAACAGAATTCTATAGAAATGCATTATCAGAAAAATATGGATTTTCAGTAGAAAAATTAAATAATACCCTCTATATGATATATACAGCACCGATAAAGAATAATGATAAAGAGGTAGGTGTGTTGTATGCTACTGAAAGAGGGCAGGTAGATGATGTCTATTATTCCTATAAAAATAATGAGTCAGATAAAGGAAAAACAGGAGTAAGAGTATGTTATATTACTGATGCTAATGGTGAAGGTGTGGCATACTGTGGAAATGGTAATTTAGGATATAACTGGAGTGATGCGGACAAAAAAGAATTTTCTTATTCAGGTGAAGCAACTAGTAATGATTCAATGAAGATGTATATAGAATCTGCAAATAGTGAATTTGGTATGACCGGAGAAAAATTCAATATTTCAATAATTAAAAACTGGATGTCGGATTACAAACCTATTGTCTATAATAATGCACGTGATGATATTGAATTATCAAATGTCTGGTATAAACAGAAAATAAATGATATCAGAATAGGCAAAGATGTCGAGTTATATACATATATACAGGTTAAGACGTATGTTGAATATGTAACAGTTGTTAAACTTGTATATGCTGCATTTTTTAGTATGATTATTCTGCTGATTCCGTTTATGTTATTATTAGTTTCTACTATATCTAAGATTAGAAGTAACAGGAGAATGGCTGGCTTATTATATATAGACAGTCTGACAGGATATGGTAACTGGACTTATTTTGAAGAAAGTGCAGGTAAAATATTAAGAAAACGCAGAAATCATGATATGAAATTTGCAATGATATCATTTGAAATAATAAGATATCATATAATTTTAGAGTATTATGGCGATGGCTTTGAAGATGAGGTTCTAGAGAAAATCAGTGAACGTCTTAAGGAATGGACAGGAAAGAATGAGGTCTATGCAAGATATGCAGAGTCGCAGTATGGAATGTTGTTATGCTATGAAGATGAGAAAGAATTAGTTAAGAGAGTGAAAAGAATACTTGATGACTTGTCAGGATATATAAGTAAAGTCAAACTTAAGATGAATTTTAAGGCAGGAATTTATCTGATTGAAGATAAGACAATGTCAGTAAATGCCATCAATCTGATTGCAATAGGTGCCAAAGACAGCAGAACTGATTCGGTGGAAACTAAAGTTACGATGTACAGCTCTAAAATAAGAGAACAGCAACGTAAGGAAAATATGATAGAAGAATCAATGGAGGCAGCCCTTCTGAACAAGGAATTCCAGGTATATCTTCAACCAAAATATAGTCCTGTAAATGAAGAACTGCTAGGAGCCGAGGCATTAGTACGTTGGATAAGTAAAGACAGAGGCATTATTTCTCCGGGTGAATTTATACCGGTGTTTGAAAAAAATGGTTTTATTACAAAGTTAGATGACTATATGATAGATGCGGTTGCAAAGTTACAGGCCGACTGGAAGAGAGAAGGAAAAAAATATGTACCAGTATCAGTGAATGTTTCAAGACTTCATTTTGCAGATGAAAATCTTGCAGAACATATAAGAGATATTGTAGACAGATATGATATTGAGCATGAATATATCGAGATAGAACTTACTGAAAGTGCATTTTATGATGATAAGGATGTGTTACTTAACACCATAAGAAAGTTACACGAATATGGTTTTGTTGTATCGATGGATGATTTCGGCTCAGGATACTCGTCACTTAATCTTCTTAAAAACATACCATTGGATATTATTAAACTTGATGGTGAGTTCTTTAATGAAGCAGATGACAAAGAACGTGGCGAGACCGTTGTAAGGAATACAATTGTGCTTGCTAAAGACCTCAATATGAAAATTGTGGCTGAAGGAATAGAGACTAAAGAACAGGTTGAGTTCTTAGAAGAACAGGGCTGTGACCTTATCCAGGGATTCTATTTTGCCAGACCGATGCCAGTGGCAGATTTTGAGAAACTTATATCATAAGTTCGTATATAAATACGTTCAATAAACAGGAGGTAACTGATGAAAAGACTAAATAAAATATTAGGAATAGCAATACTTGTAACGATAGCATTGTCATTAATGGCATGCGGAAAGACAACCGATAAGAAAAATAAAAATATCACAGAAGATGAAGTAATTAAATACATTAATGAATTAAAGGAAAGCTCATCTTTTGAAACGGAATTATCAGAAGTTGATGAAAACGTTATAATTAATACATATAAGATTACGGATACAGATACATCTGTAATAAAGGCATATGTAGGAGATGGTGCATCATCAGAAGAACTTGTTTTATTAAAAGGAGATTCAACAGGGATTAAAGAAGTTGTGAAGGCTTATCTGCAAGATAAAGAGGATAATTATTCGAGCTATATGCCTGAAGAAGTACTCAAAATAAAGAATGCTATATTTAAACAATATGGAGAGTATTCAATTATCTGTATATGTAAGGATAATAAGACAGCGAAGGGGATACTGGATAAATAAAAGGGCATTTAGATATACTAAAAAACAGAATTATCCGTATATTTCATTCACACGATTTATTACGCATCATGTGTGTGAGTTATATACGGATAATTTTGTATAAGTGTATAAGATGTATGCCCTATGAATGTGCATAAATTAGAACTAAAATAACACTGGCAAGTTATCGGTTTTACGGTGTAATTTAATATTATGAATATACTAAATGGAACAGCAATTAAAAATGCAGCTGAGTTTTTACGATGTATTTTAATATTATGAATATACCGGTGTTTTACGTCCATCCACCATCAAATGTTATAATCTGACCTGTAAGGTAATCTGGAGAATTGAAAATATTGTATACGAGATTTGCAACTTCTTCGCAGGTTCCCATTCTTCCATAAGGAATTTCTTCCTCTAAATCATTTTTTTCTTCAGGAGTAAGACGTGAATTCATAGTAGTATCGATTGCACCGCAGGCAACTGCATTGACATTTATATGTGAGGGCGCTAGTTCTTTAGCGAGTGCCTTAGTAAGTGAATTGACTCCGCCTTTTGAGGCTGAATATGCAACCTCACAGGAAGCTCCGACATTTCCCCAGACAGAAGATATATTTATAATGCTTCCTTTCTGCAAATGCAGCATATCCGGAATAAAAATTTTACTCATATAGAATACAGATGACAGGTTTGTGGCTATAATATTATTCCAGGTAGTTATATCAAGGTCCTGAAATAATCCGAAATCACAGATTCCAGCATTGTTTATAAGGCATGATACATATATTTTTAAATTTTCCAGAGATTTTTTCAGATTTAAAAGTTCATCATAAGAAGATACATCGCATTTATAAGCATAGCATGTACTGCCATATGATTCGATTTCTTTTTTTGCATTGAGTAAATCATCATAATTATTTTTGGATACAATTATAATGGGATACTTTGCTTTGGCAAATTTAATGGCAATAGCTCTGCCAATACCCCTGGATGCACCGGTAATAATAATATAATCATTCATAATAATCCTCGTTTCTGAGCAATTTATTGTGAAGAGGCGATGAAGAATTAGTGTAGGAGATTTCTCATCTGCCATATAAGCTATTTGCTTTCGCTCTGAAACAAATAGCTGTGTGAAAAATAATCGCATCAGCATTATTTTTCGCATTAGACTCTATTATGCAAACAAATATGCTGCAATATATTTTTTGATTTTTATATTTTTGGATTATAACACATATTAACAGATTTATAAACAAGTCTATTTATATGTTAATGTGTTAATGAAATAAAATAAATAATCAGAAACAATAAATATAAGTAAAAAATATAAATAAAAGGCAAAAAAAGGTAATTGAAAAGTGCATAAAAAACAACCGTAAAGGTTGACAAATTAATACATTTTTGCTAAAATGTAAAAAGATTTTAACAATTTTGTAATATTTATTGAGAAAGGACAGGTTTTCGTGAGAAAGAGAAAGGTTGGGATTGCAGCAGGCTGTTTATTAACAACAATTGTATTGGGTGTTGGTACAGCAAGCGCACAGAATACTAAGACAGATAAACTTTCAGTAAATATTCCAAGTGCAGGTATCGCAGTTGCATTGGAGAATTATAATGTAGAAAGCAATAAAAAAGCTGAATTATCAGCGTTAATTACAGATAAAGTAGCAGTAGCCGAAGAGACCACAAAGGCTCCGGAGACAACTACACAGGAGACAACTACAGAGGCTCCTACACAGGAAGAGACAACTACAGAGGCTCCTAAGGAGACTTCAGTTTATGATACAATAGCAATGTCTCAGGTTGAAGATTATGTAAATGTCCGTACAGCACCAAGCACAGATGCAGATATAGTTGGTAAGATATATAACAACTGTGCAGCTACAATAGTTGGTACTGAAGGAGATTGGTATAAGATAGAATCAGGTAACTGTACAGGTTATATTAAGAAAGATTACTTTGTAACAGGAGAAGAAGCTAAGGCAATTGCAGTTAACTGTGGATATGTTAATGCAACTGTTACAACAGAGACTCTTAATGTAAGAGAAGGACAGCAGGCAGATGGAAGAATTCTTACACAGCTTCCTGAAGGTGGACAGTATGATGTAATTCAATACGGAGATGGCTGGGTATATTTAAATATTGATGAAGATGTCAAGGGCTGGGTATCTATGGATTATGTGAATATAGATGTTAAATTTAACACAGCCATTACATTAGAGGAAGAAGAAGCAAAACTTGCAGAAGAGGCAAGACTTGCAGAAGAAGCTAAGGAAGCAGAGAGAAAGGCTAGAGAAGCTAAAGCAGCAGAGGAAGCAAGACGTAAGGCAGCAGCTTCGAAGAATACTTCATCAAATGCTTCATCAAGCAGTTCTTCAAGCAACACACAGATTTCAGATTCAGTAGATACATCATCAGCTTCAGCACTTCGTGCCGCAGTTGTTGCATATGCATTACAGTTTGAGGGTAACCCATATGTATATGGTGGTTCAAGCTTAACTAATGGTACAGACTGTTCAGGTTTCACAATGGCAGTATATAACTATTTCGGATACGGCTTACCACATCAGTCGGGTTCACAGTCAACTTGTGGTACAAGAGTATCATTAGATTCATTATTACCTGGTGATTTATTATTCTATACAAATGGTGGTAGCAATATCGGACATGTTGCATTATACATTGGTAATGGACAGATTATTCATGCAAGTACACCATCTACAGGAATTAAGATTTCAAGTGCTAACTACAGAACACCTTTATGTGCTGTAAGAATTATTAATTAGTACGAACAAATAATATAAATGAATATATAAAGGTCTATGGCAACTGGGACCAGAGTAAGATAAACTTACGGCTGGTATGCAATTCGCATAAAATACAGTGGCTATAGACCTTTTAGTATAATTAGAATAAAATTATTTATATGAATATAACGTAGGAATGGAAAATGGTATCAAACCAGAACGAGCAAACAGTATCATTTCAGAGGACTTGATCCTGATGATGTGTCAGTTTACGCATATAATGTCTTAACATATATGTTTGATAATAACTGTCCTATTGAAAGTGGCGGCCATATAGATGGACGTTCTTTTTTTAATATCAAATATAAAGATAGTGAATATGCACAAATTTGATGTAAATTTTAAAAAGGTAACCACATTTAAAAAGTACGTTATTAACATCACAATGTAGACAATGTGGATAACTTCTGGGTAAAAATAATGTCAAAATACCAATAAAAAGTATTTATGCACGTAGTTATCCACAATTTCCACAGAAAATAATGTCACATAGTGTTGAAAACTGTAGATAGGCTAAAAGAACAAACGTTTTGTGAAATTATGCTAAAATATCAAAAATTACTAAAAACCACTTGACACAAAGTATAATATTTATGGAATAATTGTTAGGATGCGCTAAAGTACAGCCTGAAAAATATATAAGTCTAAATGTATTTTTAATCATTCAAAGTGGCATTTAAAGTGAAAATAAACTTTTCAAAGCATAGATGAAAATATATTGACTAAACACGACCTTTTTTCTTGAAAAAAAACTAGATTATGGTATAATTAATAACATAAATAACCGTTGAAGGTATTGGTTATTTATTGTGAGAATTCTAAAGCATTACAGGGTAATCATAAGAGATATCTGTGGGGCAGATATTATAGACATTTACCAGTGATTGCATATGAATTTTCAATAATGGGAAAAGGAGATGGACAGCATGAGATACGTGATTACAGGAAGAAACATTGATGTTACAGAGGGATTAAGGAATGCAGTACAAGAGAAGATAGGAAAGTTAGAAAAGTATTTCACAGCAGATACAGAAGTACATGTTACACTTAGTGTTGAGAAAGAAAGACAGAAAATAGAGGTAACCATTCCGGTTAAAGGCAATATTATCAGATCTGAACAGGTTAGCAGTGATATGTATGTATCGATTGATCTTGTAGAAGAGATTATCGAAAGACAGCTTAAGAAATATAAGAACAAAATTGTAGATAAACAGCAGTCAAGAGATAATTTCAGTCCTGAATATATCGATAAAGATTATGATGAAGATGATTCGATTAAGATTATCAGAACAAAGAAATTCGGAATTAAACCAATGGATCCTGAAGAAGCTTGCGTACAGATGGAATTATTAGGACATAACTTCTATGTATTCAGTAATTCAGAGACAGATGAAGTTAATGTTGTATACAAGAGAAAAGGCAATACATACGGTTTGATTGAACCTGAATTCTAAGAGAATAATAATTCTAAGAATATTAATTAAAATATTAAAGGTTGAGAGTGTAATACTTTCAACCTTTTTTTAAATCAAATATTGAATTAATAGGTATTTAGTGTTAAAATAAGATTCGTATGTAAACTATAAAAAATGACTAGGAGATATATAATGGGTCTTGTATCAAAAATATTTGGAACTCACAGTGAAAGAGAAATAAAGAGAATCAGGCCAATTGTGGACAAGATAGTATCATTAAGACCACAGATGGTAGAATTAACAGATGAACAATTACGTGGAAAGACAGATGAATTTAAGAAAAGACTTGCAGATGGTGAAACATTAGATGATTTATTACCTGAAGCATATGCGGTTGTTAGAGAAGCTGCACGAAGAGTCCTTAATACAGAACATTATGAATGTCAGCTTATGGGTGGTATTATTTTACACCAGGGACGTATCGCTGAGATGAAGACAGGTGAAGGTAAGACACAGACTTGTTTACTTCCAGCATATCTGAATGCATTAGAGGGCAAAGGTGTTCATGTCGTAACAGTAAATGATTACCTTGCACATCGTGATGCTGAATGGATGGGACAGGTTCATCGTTTCCTTGGCTTAACAGTCGGTGTTGTATTAAACAGTATGGAAAATGATGAGCGAAGAGCAGCTTACAATTGCGATATTACATATATTACAAATAATGAGCTTGGTTTCGATTACTTAAGAGATAATATGGTTATCTATAAAGAGCAGTTAGTTCAGAGAGGACTTAACTTTGCAATCGTCGATGAGGTTGACTCAGTTCTTATCGATGAGGCGAGAACACCACTTATTATTTCAGGTCAGAGTGGAAAATCTACAAAGCTTTACGAAGTATGCGATATTTTAGCAAGACAGTTAAAACGTGGTAAGGATACACCAGAGCTTACTAAGATGGCAGCTATTATGAAAGAGGAAGTAGAGGAAGATGGAGACTTTATCGTTAATGAGAAAGATAAAGTTGTAAACCTTACTGCAGAGGGCGTTAAGAAAGTTGAAGATTTCTTCAAGATAGAGAACCTTGCAGATCCAGAGAACTTAGAGATACAGCATAATATTATACTTGCTTTAAGAGCAAATAATCTTATGTTCAGAGATAAAGATTATGTTGTAAAAGATGATGAAGTATTAATCGTAGATGAATTTACAGGCCGTATTATGCCAGGCAGAAGATATTCGGATGGACTTCATCAGGCTATTGAAGCTAAAGAACATGTAAAAGTTAAGAGAGAGAGTAAGACTCTTGCAACAATCACATTCCAGAACTTCTTTAATAAATATGATAAGAAGTGTGGTATGACAGGTACAGCATTAACAGAGGAACAGGAATTTAGAAATATTTATGGAATGGACGTTGTAGAAGTTCCTACTAATAAACCTATTGCAAGAATAGATTTGCCAGATTCAGTTTATTCTACAAAGAGAGGCAAGTTAAAAGCCATCGTAAGAGAAATTGTGGAGACACATAAGACAGGACAGCCTGTGCTTGTAGGTACAATTACAATTGAATCATCAGAAGAGATAAGTAATTTACTTAGAAAAGAAGGCATTCCTCATAAAGTCTTAAATGCCAAGTTCCATGAATTAGAAGCAGAGATAGTAGCAGAAGCCGGTGCATTTGGTGCGGTTACGATCGCAACTAATATGGCAGGCCGTGGTACTGATATTAAGCTTGATGATAAATCAAGAGAAGCTGGCGGTTTAAAAATTATAGGTACAGAAAGACATGAGTCAAGACGTATCGATAATCAGTTAAGAGGACGTTCAGGTAGACAGGGAGATCCAGGACAGTCACAGTTCTTCATTTCATTAGAAGACGATTTAATGAGATTGTTTGGATCTGAAAAGCTTATGTCTACATTTAAGGCATTAGGTATTCAGGAAGATGAGCCTATACAGCATAGTATGCTGTCTAATACAATAGAGAAGGCACAGAAGAAGATAGAGGGTAATAACTATGGTATTAGAAAGAATCTGTTAGAATATGATCAGGTAATGAACGAACAGAGAGAGACAATCTACGCAGAACGTTTAAGAGTATTAAATGGAGAGAATATGCGTGATTCTGTATACAAGATGATTACCGATGTTATTGATGGAATCGTTGATAGATGTATTTCAGAAGATCAGTCACCAGAGAATTGGGATATGGTAGAGTTAAATCAGCTTATTTTACCTATATATCCATTCGACCCGATTATTCTTACTGATGAACAGAAAGACAAATTTAATAAAGCGGCTTTAAATCAGTATCTTAAAGAAAAAGCTGTTAAGGCATATGAAGCTAAAGAGGCAGAATTCCCTGAAGCAGAACAGATACGTGAATTAGAACGTGTGGTATTACTTAAGGTAATAGATAGAAAATGGATGGATCATATCGATGATATGGACCAGTTACGTCAGGGAATCGGCTTACAGGCTTATGGCCAGAGAGATCCGTTAATCGAATATAAGATGACAGGTTACGAGATGTTCGGAGAAATGACTGAATCAATCAAGGAAGATACAGTTAAGTTACTTTTGCATGTTAAAGTTGAACAGAAAGTAGAAAGAGAACAGGTTGCTAAAGTAACAGGAACTAATAAAGATGATTCTGGAGTTAAAGCACCAAAGAAGCGTGAGAGCGAGAAGATTTATCCAAATGATCCTTGCCCATGTGGAAGTGGTAAGAAATATAAACAGTGTTGTGGAAGAAGGTGATTAAGTGGTAGAATTAGATCAGTTCAAATATAGTCTTGGTTTATTTGCAGAACCACTTAATGAATTGAGGGATTCACTTTGACTTAGCCGGAAAAAAGGAGAGAATTGTTGAAATTGAGAAAACAATGGAGTCGCCTGATTTCTGGGATGATACTGAGAAATCTCAGAATTATATGCGTGAATTAAAGAACCTTAAAGATACCATTGAGCAATTTGATAAACTTAGTATGCAGTATGAAGATATTGAGACATTGATTCAGATGGGATATGAGGAAGAAGATCCGGATATAATACCTGAGATTGAGAAAAATTTCGAAGAATTTAAAGAAGAATTCGAAGAACTTCGTGTCAGTACTCTTTTATCAGAGGAATATGATAAGAACAATGCGATACTTACATTACATGCAGGTGCAGGTGGAACAGAGTCCTGCGACTGGGCAAGTATGTTGTCGAGAATGTACCAGAGATTTGCGGATAAGAAAGGTTTTACCGTTGAGATTCTGGATTTCTTAGATGGTGAAGAAGCAGGACTTAAATCAATCACGATGCAGATAAATGGAGAAAATGCTTATGGATACCTTAAATCAGAACGAGGTGTGCATAGACTTGTAAGAATTTCTCCGTTCAATGCCGCAGGAAAGAGACAGACATCGTTCGCATCATGTGATGTAATGCCTGATATTGAAGAAGATTTAGATATTGATATAAATGAAGATGATTTGAGAATCGATACTTACAGAAGCAGTGGTGCGGGTGGACAGCATATTAACAAAACATCTTCAGCAATTAGAATAACACATATACCTACAGGAATTGTAGTGCAATGTCAGAATGAAAGATCGCAGTTTCAGAATAAAGATAAGGCGATGAAGATGTTGAAAGCAAAATTGTATTTACTTAAGAAAGCTGAGAATGCAGAAAAAGTATCAGATATCCGAGGCGAGATTAAGGACATTAATTTTGGAAATCAGATACGATCATATGTTATGCAGCCTTATACACTTGTTAAAGATCATAGAACTAATTTTGAAACTGGTAATGTGGCGAGTGTGTTAGATGGAAATATTGAACCGTTTATAAGTGCATATTTAAAATGGAATAGCCTGAATAAAAGTAAATAGAACAGTAGAAAGGGGATTTTGCCATGGAATTTAAACCTGTTGTATTTCGTATTGGGAAAGAGGAGTATGGCGTTGATATAAACGTTGTACGTGGAATTGAGAAGGTTATGCAGGTAGTACCTGTTCCTAATGCGAATAGAATTATCAAAGGAATAATAAATCTTAGAGGTTCTATAATTCCTATATGTAGTCTCAGACGTAAATTTGGTAAAGAAGACATTCCTTATAATGAAGATACCAAGTTTATAATTGTTAAAACAGAAACACTTTCTATTGGATTAGAAGTTGATTCAGTCGGAGATATACAGAATGTCGAAGAGAATAATATTTTCCCTGTACCTGGTATTCTTGTGTCGGAAGATACAGAATATTACAAAAACATTTTAAATGTAAATGGACGTCTGATAGTTATGCTAGATGTTGATAAACTTCTTAAAGAAGAAGAGATGAAAGCACTTCAGAAGACAGTCGAAAGTCTCTAATATAAAAAGTTATGGTTGACAAGCCATAACTTTTTTGTTATATTAAGCGTACTAGCAGTAATAGTACACTTAAGTAGGAAGGCGGGAAGACGTGTTTAGGATAGATGTAATGTCAGGAGTTCCTGTGTACGAACAGATTATTAAACAGATGGAGAAGTTTATACTGACAGGAGTATTGAAGGGAACAGAACAGGTTCCATCAGTAAGAAATCTGTCAGTTGAACTCTCAGTTAATCCGAATACGATTCAGAAAGCATATTCGGATTTAGACAGAAGAGGGATTATCTTTTCTGTTCCGGGTAAAGGCTGTTTCGTATCTGAAAATGCAAAAGGAATACTCAGTGAGGCAAAGAGAAACCAGATATCGGATTTAGAACAGATGATGTATGAACTGATATTAGCAGGTGTAGGCAGAGAAGAAATTATAAATAGCCTTGATAAGGCAATTGAGAGAAAGGAACATGCTGATAGCGTGGGTGAAAACTATGATAAATGTTAGTGGTGTATCGAAAAAATTTGAGAATGTATATGCATTAAAAGATGTTTCATGTACTATTCCAAAAGGAGCAATATATGGAATGGTAGGTTCAAATGGTGCGGGTAAATCAACATTTTTAAGACTGTTGTCAGGAGTATATAAAGCTGACAAAGGAAATATTTTAATAGATGAGGAACCTGTATATAACAATCAGGAGGCTAAGAACAAAATGGTCTTTGTATCTGATGACTTATATTTTCTGCCGGGGGCATCTTTAAAGAGGATGTCAGCATTTTATAAATCTTTTTATAACAGATATGATGATAAAAAGTTTGATAAATTAGTCGAATTGTTCAAATTAGATGCAGGCAAATCAATACATACATTTTCTAAGGGAATGAAGCGACAGGCGGCAATTATTCTAGCACTTTCGACTTGTCCTGAATATATGTTGTTTGATGAGACATTTGACGGATTAGATCCTGTTGTCAGAAATCTTGTTAAGAAATTAATCTGCGAAGAGGTAATAGAGAGTAAGGCGACAGCTATTCTTACATCACATTCTCTAAGAGAATTAGAAGATACTTGCGACCAGCTTGCTTTGTTACATAAAGGCGGACTTATCTTCGAAAGCGACATTCAGGATATTAAGACCAGCCTCTTTAAGGTGCAGGTTGCATTTACAGAGGAATATAATCAATCTAAATTTGATGTTTTGGACATTAATATAAGAAATTATAAGCAAAGTGGTTCGGTAGCGAATCTGATAATCAGAGGAGAAAAAGATATGATAGCCACGCAGATAAGAAGATTAAATCCACTTATATTAGATATACTTCCATTAACCCTTGAGGAAGTATTTACATACGAAATGGAAGTGTATGGATACAGCTATAATGATGTATTGGAGGGAATAGAGAATGAAAAATAACAGAAATAAATTTTTTAGTATAAGTCTATATAAAGATGCTTTAAAACAACTTCGTATAATAGGTATAGTTCTGGCGGTTGTTATGGGATATATGCCTATTGCAACAGGAATGATGGTTGGAGACCATTTATTCTTTACAGATAAAATAGATTGTATTCTATATCTTTTTACAACATCTGTAGTAATGATATACATATTCAGATTTACGACAAAGAGAAAGTCGAGTGATGTATTTTACTCATTACCCTATACGAGAACGTGTTTGTATATTTCATATGTATTAGCAGCATTTACATGGATTATTGCCATAATGGTGATAAATGTTATGGGAAGATTAGTATATTATAAAAGGTATAAATATATGGGACATTTTACTATCCGATATAACTTAGGAATGTTAGCATGTGTTATATTGATTATGGGTGGAATCAGCATTGCACAGGGACTTACAGGTACTATATTTACTAACATAGCTATGAGTGGGGTTATATTATTTGTGCCACGCTTGCTTATTAGATACATAGTAGGATTTATATATGATTTATGCCCATATGCTAATATGAATTATGTGAAATTACCATTTCGTGATAATATAAATATACTTTCATTAATAGTAGGATTCGATGACTCATATTTAGATATAACTAATACCGGAGTGATATATGCATTTGTATTGGGAATAATATATCTGATAATTGGAGGTATCTTATTTAATAGAAGAAAGAGTGAAACGGCAGGCCATGCAGCAAGTAATAAGTGGATACAGGGAGTAGTCCGTACTCTCATAACATTGGTAATATGCCTTATTCCTCTCTATAATATTATTATGTATTATTTAGATTATAATGACCGGACGATAGATATTCTATATATTGTTATATTATATGGTCTGGCAATATTAGTATATTTTCTGTTTGAATTACTGGCAACAAGAAAGGTGCGAAATCTGCTAAGAGCGATACCGGGCATATTGGTAGTTATACTTTGTAATGTGGCAATTTTTATCTGTGTTTATGGAGCAACTGAAAATATAAAGAAATTCAGACCTGATGTTGATGAAGTTGAATATATTACTGTGTCAACAGATTTCGGTTACGATAGAGATATGAGCATATATATAAATGACAAAGATTATGTTTTATCAATATCAAAGAATGTTAAAATAAAAGAAGAAAATATAATCCAAATGCTTACAAATCAATATAACAAATATGTGGATAAGCCATCGCAGTATCAATATAGTGTCTGGAATTCATCATATATATATTATAATAAAGTTGATGTGGATTTCTGCGTAGATGGTAAACTATATCATAGAACGGTACAATTTAGAACGGTACAATTAAGTGATATGATGGAAGAATCGATATTAGAGTATCTCTATAAACAACCTGAGGTAATAGATAAAGTATTGGATATACCGGAAGTAAAGGATATTATCAGAATTAAACCGGAAGAGAATTATACAATCAACGCAAATATAAGTGATGAAGATGCCGTATTATTATATGAAAGTTATAAAAAAGAATTACAAGGTATGAGAGCAGATTTAAAATCGGTTATGGGGGATAACGACTACCTATGCAAGCTGGTTATAGACTATAGAGGGAAAAAAGGTAATACCTGGTCGTATATAAAGATTGTTTCGTCAATGCCTGAAACATATAAATTATTTTTGAGTATTGCAGGAAAGAATCAGGAACAATATTTAGATAACCTCGAAATAAATATAAATAACTCACTTCAATTAGATATAACATTTAGTATAGGTGTATTATCTGATGGTAAATTTGAAGATGACATATATATAGATTCGGATATCTTATTTAATATAGAATATCCTGATGAACAATTGAAAGAATGTGTTAAAGAGTTTATTAAAGAAGCTGAAACAAGTCATAAAATACCTGATAACAACGAAAAAGTGTATGTAATGTCTATAGGTGAAAAAACACTGGTGTTCTCGGCTGACGAAAAATGTGCAGAATTATTTAATAAAATGGTTAAGTTAAATCGATAATCACAAGAAACTTATAATTATTAGGAAGCAATAATCATAAGAAATTGATAGTTATAAGAAAACAATAATATAAGAAGTGGTAGTCATAAGGAATCAGCATGAAAGTCTAAATGCTTTGATGTTGATTCCTTTATTGTATAGAAATGTCAGAATAAAGTATATTATCTGCTTGCAAAGTAATAACACTTGTGGTAAAATTCTTTGAGTGAAAAACAACTGTATTTCTACGACAAACAGGAAAGGAACGGTATTACGTTTATATGCAAGACGAGGGTAAATACTATGTGTTGAAGAAAAAAGCTGTTCCGGAAGTATTGCTTAAAGTGGTTGAGGCTAAAAGACTATTAGAGTCTGAGCGGGCAATATCTATTCAGGAGGCAACTGAACAGGTTGGTCTTAGTAGAAGTTCATTTTATAAGTATAAAGATGATATATTTCCATTTCATGATAATGCAAGAGGCAAAACCATCACATTTGTGCTTCAGATGGACGACGAACCGGGACTATTGTCAGGAGTTCTGAAACAGATTGCAGAAGATAATGCCAATATTTTAACGATACATCAGACTATTCCGATTAATGGGGTAGCATCTCTTACATTGAGTGTGGAAATTGGTCCGGAGACAAAAAATGTTTCTGATATGATAGATGCCATTGAGGCGAAGAAAGGTATACATTACCTTAAGATACTAGCAAGAGAATAATAAAACATAGAAAGGACCGTAGATAACGGTAAAAGGTTTGAAAAAATGATAAATGTGGCAGTATTAGGATATGGTACAGTAGGCTCAGGTGTAGTCGAAGTCTTTAATACTAACAGGGAAAGCATTAATAAAAAAGCAGGTCAGGAGATAAATGTTAAATATGTTTTAGATTTAAGAGAATTTCCTGGTGATCCGGTTATGGATATCTTAGTTCATGATTACAATGTAATTCTTAATGATCCTGAAATCGAAGTAATTGCTGAAGTTATGGGCGGTGTTGAACCGGCATATACATTTGTTAAGGCAGCACTTGAGAAAGGTAAGAGTGTTTGTACATCTAATAAAGAGCTTGTTGCTAAGCATGGCCCTGAATTATTGAAAATTGCAAGAGAACACAACAGAAACTTCTTGTTTGAAGCAAGTGTAGGTGGTGGTATTCCAATCATCAGACCATTAAACCAGTCATTAACAGCCGATGAGATTACGAAGATTACAGGTATCTTAAATGGCACAACTAACTACATACTTACAAAGATGTCTAAAGAAGGACTTGATTTTGATACAGTTCTTAAAGAAGCACAGGATTTAGGATATGCAGAGAGAAACCCATCCGCAGACGTTGATGGTTTTGATGCCTGCCGTAAGATTGCAATTCTTGCTTCACTAGCATACGGTTACAATGTTGATTATGAAGAAATATATACAGAAGGCATTACTAAAATCACAGATATAGATTTCAAATATGCTAATAAAATGGGACGTTCAATCAAATTATTTGGTGAAGCTAATAAAGTAGATGACCAATTCTATGCATATGTAGCTCCTGTTATGATTGACAGTAACCATCCATTATATAGTGTAAATGGTGTATTTAATGGTATCCTTGTAAAGGGAAATGTACTTGGTGATGTTATGTTCTATGGAAGTGGCGCTGGAAAATTACCTACAGCAAGTGCAGTTGTGTCAGATATCGTAGATGCAGTTAAACATTTGAATACAAATATTATGTCATTCTGGAGCAGCAAGAAACTTGAGCTTACGGATATTAAGTTATCAGAGAAGAAATTCTTTGTACGAGTTAAAGGAAACGTTGATGAGAAACTTGCTGAAGTAGAGAAAGCATTTGGTAAAGTTGAAATTATAGAAGTAGAAGATGTTAAGGGCGAATTCGGCTTCGTAACGGACGTTATAACAGAAGAGAAGTACGAAGAAGCATCAGCACAGGTTGATGGAATTATTACCAGAATCAGAATGGAAGATTAATTAAATTATGAGTGTGAAATACCCCCACCGCTTACTATGAGAGTAATAGGTGGGGGTATTGTTATATGCTCTGATTTATTTAGGAATAATAACGCAACTTTGCTCATACATATGTGGTTTATATTTATCTGATTAAGCAATTTGACATATATAAATATTGAAATGCCTTGTAAGAATTGCGTAAATTTGTGAGATATTGTTTTTGGCTCATTTTTTGTGTACATTCACTGGACGAACACTAAAGCCGAAATGTCCGTCTATGACACACACTTTCATAATTCCTTAATCGGGTGTGAGTAAATGCCGCCCTCTGCAAAGTCTATTACGGTGCAGTCAATCAGACGCGCTTTGCTTGAACGGTGATTAACTGCACCGACCTTTTGCATCAGCCGGCATATAACTCACACTCGCGATACGTCATAAATCAAGTGTATGTCATAGACGGACTTCTCGGTTTTAGTGTATGGACATTGAATGAATACAAATAATCGAAAGAGCCGAAAAATCATATCCACAAATTAGCAATTCATACAAATGTTTCAATATTTATATATGCAAATTAGCTTAATACAGATAATTTAATTCTATGATGTATGAGCAAAGTTGCGTTATTATCTAATAAATCAGAGTATATAACAAATTATTTATTTAGGAATTCTCATAGTAAGCTGAATTCTCTTCTTGGCAATATCTACACTCATAACCTGTACATCTACGATATCTCCAACACTAACTGCATCAAGTGGGTGCTTAATATATCTGTCAGTAATCTGAGAGATGTGTACAAGCCCGTCCTGATGTACACCAATATCTACGAATACACCAAAGTCAATTACATTACGGACAGTTCCCTTAAGAATCATTCCGGGAGTGAGGTCTTTCATTTCTAATACATCTGTTTTAAGAATAGGTTTTGGCATTTCATCACGAGGATCACGTCCCGGCTTTTCTAATTCTCTTATAATATCTTTGAGGGTTGGCTCACCAATTCCGAGTTCATCAGATAATTTCTTAGTATCCTTTGCCATAAGGCTTAATCCGACAAGATTACCGCTTTTAATATCTTCAACATTAAGACCAAGCTTCTTAAGAAGATTATTAGCAGCTTCATAAGATTCAGGGTGAACGCTTGTAGCATCAAGTGGATTATCACCATCTGCAATACGCATAAAGCCTGCACACTGCAGAAATGCCTTAGGTCCTAATTTCTCAACTTTAAGAAGCTGTTTTCTGTTGGTAAATTTACCATTTTCTTCTCTGTATTTAACAATGTTTTTTGCGATAGTTTTTGATATGCCTGATATATATTCTAATAAGCTTGCTGAAGCAGTATTTAAGTCTACACCGACTTTATTTACACAGTCCTCGACTACGCCTGTAAGAGCTTCAGATAATTTCTTCTGGTTCATATCGTGCTGATACTGACCGACACCGATTGATTTAGGGTCTATTTTAACTAATTCAGCAAGAGGGTCCTGAACTCTTCTTGCGATAGAAGTTGCACTTCTTTCTCCGACGTTAAGGTCAGGAAATTCTTCCGTTGCCAGCTTACTTGCAGAGTAGACAGAGGCACCAGCTTCATTTGTAATAACATATGATACCTTGGATTTACATTCTTTAATAATATCTACGATAACCATTTCAGATTCTCTTGATGCAGTTCCGTTTCCGACTGATATAAGAGAAATATTGTATTTATCAATAAGTTTTAACACTTCTTTTTTAGATTCTTCAACTTTATTCTGAGGTGCTGTTGGAAATATAACTTTAGTATCAAGTACCTTGCCTGTCGTATCAACTACAGCCAATTTACAACCTGTTCTGAATGCAGGGTCCCATCCTAATACAACCTGATTGGCAATTGGTGGCTGCATAAGTAACTGTGTAAGATTTTTACCAAATACCTTTATAGCGCCATCTTCAGCAGTTTCAGTAAGTTCATTTCTTATATCTCTTTCGATTGCCGGAGAAATAAGTCTCTTATAACTGTCTGCGATTACATCTGACAGAATGGCTTCACATTCAGAATTAGTAGATTTACAAATCATTTTATTAAGATAATTTAAGATACTTTCCTCATCAACAGTTATCTTAACAGATAGAATCTTTTCTTTTTCACCACGATTAATAGCTAAGATTCTGTGTCCTGCGATTTTCTTGACAGGCTCTTCAAAATTGTAATACATTTCATATACAGAGTCCTCTTCACTATCCTTGGCAGTGGATACAAGACTTCCGTTATTAAATGTGAATTTTCTTATGTATTCTCTGTAAGTTGCGTTGTCTGAAACAGTTTCAGCTATAATATCTTTTGCACCTGCTATGGCATCTTCAACATTTGCAACTTCTTTTTCATCATTAATATATTCAGAAGCCTTTTCAGTAACATTCAGATTCTTATCCTGCTCTAATATAGCCTTGGCTAAAGGTTCAAGCCCTTTTTCCTTAGCGATTGTTGCCCTTGTACGCTTCTTTGGTCTGTATGGAAGATATAAGTCCTCTAATGCAACCATAGTGTTAGCAGCTTCTATCTTAGCTTTTAATTCATCAGTTAATTTGCCCTGCTCTTCTATACTATTTAGAATTTGAACTTTTCTATCTTCGAGATTTCTAAGATAAGTCAATCGTTCGTCGAGCGTTCTTAAGACTTCATCATTTAGAGAACCGGTTACTTCTTTCCTGTATCTTGCAATAAAAGGAATGGTATTTCCTTCATCGATTAATTTAATTGTTGCCTCTACTTGTGATGTTTTAATATTAAGTTCACTAGCGAGAGTTTTGATAATGCTGTCTGACATCATAATCCTCCTAAGTCTTTAATATATACCAGATAATGTAGAATTGTATTATATAAAATATAATGTAATAGATAGGCTGCTTACAGATATATAATTTTATAATTATCTGATTTAATATACATATAATATGATGAAACTATCATAACATATAATATATAATTTATCATAATCCAGGGACTGTGTCAAAAGTATATAATAAAAGCTGATAAAAACAGATAATGTCCAAAGATACATATAATAAATCATATAAGTTATTAAAAATGACAATATTTTCTAAAATGGTTGTCAGATAAATTTTAATATGTTAATATTTAGAAGAAAATGTGGACATGAAAAAGGAGGATATGAAACATGGATAATAATCAATTTAATCAAACATCAATGCCATCGATTTCCACAAAGAAAATATTCGAATATGTGGGACTTGGCTGTTCGGCATTAGGATGTCTTCTTACATTTATATTTTCTATTGTAACTTGTAGCAGAGGAGGAGCTGTATACTGGGATAAGCATAAATTCAAAATGTCATTATGGCTTATTGGAGTAATTATAGCTGCTCTTATTGCAATCGCAGGTCTTGTATTTACAATTTTATCATTAGAAAAAGGACAGAAATTAAGTAAACTTGCAATGGTATCTATAATTCTTGCGGCAGTAGCAATTGTTTATGCAATTATTCCAAATGCTACAATTTGTTCATATAACTGTATGTTAAATGACAAATTAGGTCTGTAACAAATTTTTAATTTAATTATGAATTAAGGAGAAAAAGATATGGATAATAATCAGTTCAATCAGCCTAATACACAGGGCGTCTCAATATCTACTAAAAAAATACTTGAATATATCGGAGTAGGTTGTGCATTTGCAGGAGCATTAATCGGTTTTATTTTTTCGATTGTAACATGTGCAAGAGGCCCGATAGCATCAGTTAAGAAAGCAACAACTAAGAAACCATTAGTTATGTCATTAGCATGGATAGGTGTGCTAGTTGCGGTAATTATTATGGTTGCAGGTATAGTTTTAATAATAGTATCTAAAGAAAAAAATGCTAAGTTAAGCAAACTTGCAACAGTAGCATTAATCGTTGCAGTAGCAGCAGTTGTATATGTTTCAATGGTACATATCACAATCTGTTCATACAACTGCTCTTATAATAACTATATATCTGATAAATTGAGCCGGGCATATGGTAGTTTCTTTGGCTAAAGAATATAAATACTTCACTTAATAAATTAAATATGCTATAATCAATGCAAGTCACGATTAGGTGGCTTGCATTTTTTAGTGTGAAAGCGAGGGCTTTTAGATGAATGACGAAAGAACAATTAATATAAAAGTTAAAATAAGCATAGGTAACTTATATGAATTTATGATGAATAATAATTATGTATCTGTAAGAGGTGTTGTTTCTGTATTATTTAGTCTGGTGTCAGCAGCAGGAACAGTAATATTCTGGAACGAATTTGTAGGAATACAGAAAGCACTCATGTTATTTATGGCTTTACTGTTTACAGTTATTGCACCTATAGAATATTATGTCAGGGCTATGAAACAGGTTAAGAAGAATTTTAATGACGAAATGGAATATATATTTGATAATTCAGGAATAACCATTAGAAAAGGTGAAGAAAGTTCAAGCCTTAGATGGAATGAAGTCTTAAAAGTTATCAATACGAAGAATCTTGTTGTTGTGTATTTTACACCAATCAGGGCATTTATTATCCCTAAGAGCTGCATTGGAGATAATTTTGATGAGCTAAAAGCGATAATGGAGAAGAATACAAATTGCTATAAATTCAAAATGGAGAAATAGTCTGTGAAAATGGAGGTTAGTGTGAAAAATCAAATCGATATGTTGATTTTTCACACAGCAAAATGTGCCACAGGCGACACATTTTGCTCTTATCGCAGAGCCGAATCTGATATTCGGCTCGCGTTCCTCCGGCGAATGCGCCTGCGGAAATGGAGGTTAATATGATATACGAAACAAATTCACCTGAAGAGACATACGAGATAGGTAAGAAAATGGGCCGGGCGGCCAGGTCAGGAGAAGTAATAACACTTTCCGGAGATTTGGGAGTAGGTAAAACTGTATTTGCCCAGGGATTTGCGGCAGGACTTGGAATTAATGAGCCTATAAACAGCCCTACATTTACGATAATACAAGAATACGATACAGGCAGAATACCACTTTATCACTTTGATGTATACAGAATAGCAGATATCGAGGAAATGTATGAAATCGGATTTGAAGAATACATATATGGTGACGGTGTGTGCCTGATAGAATGGGCGAACCTTATAAGTGAACTTTTGCCAGAGAATATCATTTCAGTTGACATAAGTAAGGCTTTGGATAAAGGCTTTGATTACAGAAAGATAACAGTGATAAATAACGGATTAAGATAACAACGGATTAAGATAACAACAGATTAGGTTAATAACAGATTAAGATAATAACAGACATAAATTTAATGGAAAGAGGAAAAAAACATTGATATTAGCTATAGACAGTTCATCATTAGTAGCAAGTGTTGCTTTAGTCAATGAAGAAACAGTAATTGCAGAATATACAGTTAATCTTAAGAAAACTCATTCACAAACATTACTTCCTATGATTGATGAGATATTTAGAATGACAGGCATTAATAAGAAGGAGCTGAAAGCAATAGCTATAACAGGCGGACCAGGTTCATTTACTGGCCTGAGAATTGGTGCGGCTACTGCGAAGGGACTCGCTCTTGCTCTTGGTATAGGCATAATAAATGTTCCTACCATAAATGCAATGGCATATAATTATAATCATTGCAATAAACTCATCTGTCCTATTATGGATGCAAGAAGAAATCAGGTCTATACAGGTGTATTCAGATGTGAAAATGATACACTTGAAACGGTTATAAAACAATGTGCTATGTCGATAGATGATTTGACAGATTATCTTAATGAAGAAAATGAAGAAGTTATATTTATCGGTGACGGAATACCAGTTTTTAAGCAGACAATAGATGAAAAACTTACAACCAGGCATTTTTATGCCAGACAACAGTTAAGCAGACAACGCGCTACTACAATCGGTGCTATTGCATGGGATATGTATAGAGCTGGAGAAATAGAAAACGCAGATTTATTTGCACCGGATTATTTAAGGTTATCACAGGCAGAAAGAGAGCGAATGGAACGTGATAAGGAAAATGGAAAATAGAGACGTGGAGGCTGTACATCAGATAGAGAAAGAGTGCTTCGCACTGCCCTGGTCAAAACAGTCGCTTTCTAAAGAAGTGGATAATCCACAGTCTTTATTCTATATATATGAAGAAAATAAAAAAATACTGGCATATATGGGAATGTATTGTATCGGATACGAGGGTGACATTACCAATGTGGCAGTCACTGCATATGAAAGACACAAGGGGATAGGCAGAGAACTTCTTAGTAAAGTCTTAGAAGAGGCGGAGACTAAAGGTTTGACGGAATTTACCCTTGAAGTCAGGGAGAGTAATAAAGCAGCAATTTCACTTTATGAATCATTAGGGTTTAAAACCGAGGGTGTCAGAAAGAACTTTTATGATAATCCTAAGGAAAATGGGTTGATAATGTGGAAAAGATGACTAATTATTCATACATTTACCACTATAATTGCATAAAATTTTTGTGTATAATCATAGATGGATAATTGCAAATACAGTAGTTTTGAAATGACAATAACAGTATGAGAATAATGTGGATATGATTATTTTTTTACATGGTTATTTGAGGAACCTTATTTAGCGATTTCTGACAATAAAAACAAAGGAGAAGTGTTTGTACACAATAAGGCTATGCGTAAATATATTAGAATTGAAGAAAACGATTTAGAAATGGTTAAATGTAATAAATGTGGTAAAGAACTGGAAGTTTCAAGAGGAACCATTAAAGAAGGTGTATTCTCTATTGATTATGCCTGGGGATATTTCTCGGAAAAGGATGGAGAGATACATTCATTCGATTTGTGTGAAAAATGTTATGATAAGATGCTAAAAGAATTTGTTATAAAACCCGATATAAAAGATAATAATGAATTATTATAATGTATTATGGAAGATGATATAAAAATGATATAAAGAAAAGTGTGATTAGGAGAAAATACATGTTAGATGTTTGTTTGCTTGGAACAAGTGGAATGATGCCATTGCCAAGACGTTGGTTAACGGCTATGATGGCGAGATATAATGGAAGCAGCCTTTTAATTGACTGTGGTGAGGGAACTCAGGTGGCAATCAAGAATAAAGGCTGGAGTTTTAAACCGATTGATATAATCTGCTTTACACATTTTCATGCAGACCATATAAGTGGACTTCCAGGCTTATTGCTCACTATAGGAAATGCTGAGAGAACAGAACCAATAACGATTATAGGTCCTAAAGGTGTAGAAAAAGTCGTTAATTCGATAAGGATAATTGCTCCTGAATTGCCATTTAAGATTAATTTTATAGAACTAAGAGAACCTAAGGAAGTAATAGAAGTTAATGGTTACAAGATAACAGCATTTAAAGTTAATCACAAAGTTATATGTTATGGATACACAGTTGAGATAGAAAGAGCCGGTAAGTTCTTAGTTGAAAAAGCAAATGAACAAAATATACCTAAAGAATTATGGAACAGATTACAAAAAGGTGATATCATAGAAGAAAATGGAATAACATATACACCTGATATGGTATTAGGACCAAAGAGAAAAGGAATAAAGGTAACCTATTGTACGGATACAAGACCAGTTCCTGTAATCAGTGAGTGTGCGAAAGACTCTGATTTATTCATATGTGAGGGAATGTATGGCGAGAAAAGTAAAGAAGCTAAAGCAAGAGAATATAAGCATATGACTTTTTGCGAAGCCGCCAGACTTGCTAAGGAGGCACAGCCTAAACAGATGTGGCTTACGCATTTTAGTCCTTCATTGATCAGGCCGGAAGAATATATGGAGGATGTTAGAAAAATATTTCCAAACAGTTATGCTGGAAAGGATGGGAAAAGTGTAGAACTTATGTTTGAAGAAAACTAAGGAGGCGCCTATGAAGAAGTACAAAAAAATAATAATTATTTCATTACTTGTGGCTATGTGTGTGTTGTATTATTATTACCTGTCAGCAAATGATACAACTGAGAAGAAGAAAAAGTCTGAAAAAGTTTCTACGGAAGTTGAGAAGATTCTTAGTAAGAACTTAGATGACATATATCCAGCTACACCAAGAGAAGTGGTAATCCTATATAGTAAAATTCTGAAATGTTATTATAGTGGAAAATGCACCGACGAAGAGATAACTGAACTTGCTATGCAGAGCAGAAAGCTTTTTGACGATGAATTACTTAGCAAGAATCCTACAGATGAATATTTAGAAGATCTAAAGGCAGAGATAAAGCAGTATAAAGAAGAGGGAAAGAAGATATCTACATATATAATAGCAAAAAGCGGTGAAATTGAGTACAAAACATTTCAATCACATTATTATGCAATGGTTGATAGTGCATATTATCTAAAAGGGAAGGGCAATACATCAAGAACTCTAGAGACGTATACACTCAGGAAAGATAGTAATGGCAGATGGAAGATAGTATTCTGGAATCTTACTAAGACATCAGATGAAGAATAGTATTCGGGAATCATATTGTTGCAGAACTGGATCTGACATTTGGTTCGCGATTCCTCTAACACATTGTGCCTGTGGAATGGAGATTATAATGGAAAATAAAAAAGATATATATATATTAGGAATAGAAAGCTCATGCGATGAAACGGCAGCAGCAGTTGTGAAAAATGGAAGAGAAGTATTATCAAATGTTATAGCATCACAAATAGATATTCATACATTATATGGAGGAGTGGTTCCGGAGATCGCTTCGCGTAAACATATAGAGAATATTAATCCGGTTATAAAAGAAGCACTTGTAAAAGCAAATCTTACATTAGATGATATTGATGCAATAGCTGTAACATATGGTCCGGGATTAGTAGGTGCACTATTAGTAGGTGTAGCAGAAGCGAAAGCTATAGCATTTGCAACGGATAAGCCGTTAGTGGGTGTTCATCATATAGAAGGACATATTTCAGCTAACTATATCGAGAACAAGGAATTAGAGCCGCCATTTGCGTGTATGGTCGTATCTGGTGGACATACACATCTTGTTATAGTTAAAGAATATGGAGAATATGAAGTTATAGGAAGAACAAGAGATGATGCGGCAGGTGAAGCATTTGACAAGGTGGCGAGGGCTATCGGTTTAGGATATCCTGGAGGACCTAAGATTGATAAAATTGCTAAAGAAGGCAATGCTGATGCGATAGATTTTCCAAGGGCAAATGTATCGGGTTCAGAGTACGACTTTAGTTTTAGCGGACTTAAGTCAGCAGTACTAAACTATATTAATTCATGTGAAATGAAAGGCATAGAATACAACAGAGCAGACATTGCAGCATCATTTCAGAAAGCTGTAGTAGATGTGCTGGTTTCACATGCCATAAAAGGAGTCGAAAGCTATGGAATAAAGAAATTAGCCATAGCAGGAGGCGTTGCTTCTAACAGTGCAATACGAAAAACATTTAAAGAAGTTTGCAAGGAGAAGAATATACAATTCTACTATCCGTCTCCGGTTTTGTGTACGGATAATGCAGTTATGATTGCATCGGCAGGATACTATGAATATATTAAAGGTGTACGCCATGGTTATGACCTCAATGCAATACCTAATCTCAAATTAGGTGAACGTTAATACGGATACAAACATAATGAAGACATAATTGTTGTAAAATTCATAGAATCGCACAGAATATAACAGTATACATAGTAAATATAAAATTATAAACAGATAAATGCAGAATCGGAAATGGAGAAATGTAATGTCTGAAAGGTTAGAGTCGTGGGCAATTATACTGTCAGCAGGAAAAGGGACAAGAATGAAGTCGAATATTTGTAAACAATATATGCAAGTTGAGGGTAAACCTCTGCTATTTTATACATTAAAAGCATTTGAAGAAAGTACTATAGATCATATTGTACTTGTGGTAGGTAAAAATGATGCATCATATGTACAGAAAGAAATAGTTGACAGATATAAGATAGGTAAAGTACATAGAATTGTAATAGGAGGTCGTGAAAGGTACGATTCTGTTATGAATGGATTAGATGTGATAAGTGATAATGGAAAAGTATTAGTTCATGATGGAGCGAGACCACTTATTGAAGTGGAATATATTAATAAGATGATAGACAGCCTGAACGAAAATGAAGCATGTATAGCAGCAGTGCCTGTTAAAGATACGATTAAAGAAGTAAATGAAGAAGGTTTTGTAAAGAATACTCCGGATAGAAGAAGATTGTGGCAGGTACAGACTCCACAGGCATTTTCTGTATCCTTATTGAAATCTGCCTATAATAAGATGAAGATAAATGGAAGTGACGGAATAACAGATGATTCTATGGTAGTAGAAAAGTACACGGATACCAATGTCAGGATAATTGAGTGTAGTTATAGAAATATAAAGATAACCACACCAGAAGACTTAGATTTTATGAAACAAGTTTTAGAGTCAGGAAAATAAGACTATATTAATGTAAAAAACAGATAAAATGCGGCATAAAATAAAATATCAAAAAAATATCAAAAAATATCAAAAAAAGTTGTTGACAAACTAATGCCATAGTGATAATATATTCAAGTCGCTTGTGAAAAAACAAGTTACAAAACAAGAAATTTAAAAATAAAGAAAAAGTGCTTGACAAACAATTGTGAAAGTTGTAAAATATTCAAGCAACGCTACGGAGAGGTATCGAAGTGGTCATAACGAGGCGGTCTTGAAAACCGTTTGTCCGCAAGGGCGCGTGGGTTCGAATCCCACCCTCTCCGCTGGTGAGAACGATGAAAATCAACTCACTAAGATGTCAAAAAAACTTGAAAAAGTGTTTGACAAACAAAGATGAATATGATAAAATATTCGAGCTAACTTATGAGTTAGCGGCTAATTTAAAAAGACAAAACGCTTTATGGTGGTTGTTCTTTTGAATTACAATAAGTAATGAACATTGATAACTGAACAGTAACATAAATCCAACCCTGAAAATTCTAAAAATTTTCAGCGAACATCGTGTAAACGATTTCCAAAAACAGTAAACACAGAAATGTGTCGGATTAAAATAGCTAACGTTATTTTGAATCTGGATTAAACAATTTTAACGAGAGTTTGATCCTGGCTCAGGATGAACGCTGGCGGCGTGCTTAACACATGCAAGTCGAACGAAGCAATTGCGACAGAAGCCTTCGGGTGGAAGATGTAATTGACTGAGTGGCGGACGGGTGAGTAACGCGTGGGTAACCTGCCTTGTACAGGGGGATAACAGTTAGAAATGACTGCTAATACCGCATAAGCGCACAGTATCGCATGGTACAGTGTGAAAAACTCCGGTGGTACAAGATGGACCCGCGTCTGATTAGCTAGTTGGTAAGGTAACGGCTTACCAAGGCAACGATCAGTAGCCGACTTGAGAGAGTGATCGGCCACATTGGGACTGAGACACGGCCCAAACTCCTACGGGAGGCAGCAGTGGGGAATATTGCACAATGGGGGAAACCCTGATGC